>SKEI01000082.1_pt1 | contig 62778 bp, 47 predicted proteins | sample 4826701 | NCBI WGS metagenome assembly SKEI01 (sample SAMN11008813, study PRJNA524170) | human gut metagenome | biome: Human fecal sample; material: Feces; isolation source: fecal sample from pouch patient p2, p6, p7, p14 | host: Homo sapiens | place: Israel: Tel-Aviv | collected 2016-08-31 | reverse complement strand
GAGGCGAGATCCATGACTTACGGAGACTTAGGCGCGAAGGCTCTCCTGAGCGTCTTAGTCGCAGTTAGTCATTAGCTTGCCGGAACGTTGCGACGCGCGGCGGTGAATATACATTGTGAAATCGCGTCCGGAATAATGACCAACACACTAAATAGCAATCGTAAAAGTTTTCGAAAAAATTTAAAAAAATTATAAAATTCCTATTGACTTTTGTCCTACACTTGATATATAATACATCTTGCGTTGAGGAAATAACAAATCAACGAAATAGGAAATGCGCCTTTAGCTCAGTTGGTAGAGCACCTGACTCTTAATCAGGGTGTCCAGGGTTCGAACCCCTGAAGGCGCACTGAAAGCACTGTTTTTGCGGACAAAGCGATTGCCGCGGGGACGGTGTTTTTTTGTGCCCTTAAAGCCAGTAAAATCAACTCTTGCCGCTTCACATCCTTCTCTAATCAATCTCTCCAATCGTTCCGACTCCAGTTCCAATACCTGTCCACCCATAATCTCACCAATTCCTTTCTTCACCCGGGGGGGATGCCTTGAAAATATAATCTGCAATTCTGTCAATCAATTCAATCAGATCTCGATAGTGTTTCTCTTTTCCCACATCCAGAAGTTCTTTCTCCAGTCTTTCCCCGATAAGTCTATATTCCTCCATCAATTGCTGAAATATGCTATCGTCTTCATCAATTTCTTTAACTCGGAAAACTCCGATATTTATCTTTTGTAAAGTAAAAAATCCCTTCCTCCTTATGCCCTATTTTGCATGAATACATTTTATTTTTCTATCCCAATTTTTCAGAAACCTAGAGCGTGTTTGAAAAATATTACTTTAAGCTTGAATCTCTTAAATAAAACCAATATACTCATATTAGAATTTTTCTGTATCGTCCAAGAGGTCGAAGCTGCTTCTGCAAAAATGAACAAACTTCAGGTTATACAAAAAATTAAGGAAGATCAGAAAACAAAGGAGGAGAAGAAATGCTTGAAAAAGGGAAAAAATTTTTAAACATCTGCTTAAGCACGTTCCTGTTGCTGTCAATAATATTCCTGTTCAGTGTACAGAATGTAAAAGCAGAGGAAGAAACGGATACGATCAATCCAGATGAAATCCAGATGTCAGTAGACAGCCTGCTCACAGGCATCAGCTCCAAAGGATTTCATCCAAGCAAAAGAAACTATCTTTCCATTCGTGCTGGAGTATCATTTAACACCGAACAGGACCTTGAGGGCACGGCCATCAATGTACGTCTTAGGATTCTAAACAAATCTGGTAAATATGTTTATGAAAAAACATACAAAAACATTGGCGGAACAAATTTCTGGGGCGATCCGGTCACTTCTTTTGAACATAAAACCATTCGCCTTGACTGGAACGGAAAACCCTCAAAAGGAAATGAAGCTGGGAAAAAGCCCACAGCCTACGCATCAAATGGCACTTACAAAGTTGAGCTTTTCTATTATGTAGAAAAAGACCAGATCTGCATAAAATCTGTCACCAAAACCAAAAGTTTTAAAGTATCTTCCAAAGCCCCATCCGGAAGCAAAGGTCTCGCAGCTTCCACCACAATTCCAGAATACACCGGAGTCGATACTGTAGACTACATGGCAGAAAAAATGATCCAGTCAGCCAAAATAAAGCTCACTATGAGCCAGGATGAAAAAGTTCGACGTATCTACCACTGGATGACTGTAAACTTCAAGCATAAACACGCCGATGAATTTGTAAAAGCCAAAAATTACTACGATCTCACCAGCACCAAAGCCCAGAAGCGGATTAAAAACTACAAGAAAAAGACTCTCCAGAACTACCAAAACGGCAAACTTATTTTCGGTGGCTCCTCCTGGTCATCCTTTATGGCTCCTTATATGCAGAAACGCGGCGGAGTCTGCAGCGACCAGGCCGCAATCTTTGTCATCCTCTGCAACCACGTAGGCGTAGATGCCGGTGTCTGCAACGGCTACTATAAGAATCTGGATGGCACCAGAGCCGGCCACAGTTGGAACTATGCCATCGTAGATGGTAAAAAATATTACTACGATGTAGACGTAGAAATCCAGAACTACAGTAAAGGTCAGGGCGATTACTACTGGTATAAAAAAACCTTAAAACAGGCAAAGAAAAATCATATCTTCCAGTAACGCCAAAATAATATCAAAAACATTATAAAGAAAGCCCTTTGCAGAGGAAATTTTCTCCGCAAAGGGCTTCTTAATATAATTCCATATTTTACCAGAATCTCATTGTAACTTCTCTATAGTTTTTCGGAGCTTCAGGCAAAATATGCCCTGTAATGAACAATTTATTTTGTCAGACATTTTATGTTTTTTACCTCTAATTGTAATATTTTCCGCGAATATTCTATAATATTTTGATTTTGTAAAAGTCAATACCTTTTTGCCGATTTCTGTCGAATTTTACATTTTCATAACAATAACCAAAACATTTGTTTCGATTCCCATTATGTAAATCAACTCATCCACATGCTTTTCCATGTGGATAATGTGGATAACTTTGTGCATAACTTGATTTTTCAACATTTTTTCATATTTTTGAAAGTGGAAAACTTTCTACCTATTAATTCACCTATCCACATTTTTTTTAAGTCTTTGTGCAATCTGCTAATTTCAACACTTTTCGACATTTTCCCTTGCAAAATATCGTATTTACAATACCTTACAAAATACACACAAATCAATTTTATCCTCTCACCATTCCCCTTTGTATCGTGGCAGACTGTTACTGTTCACTGGTAACATTCCGCGAGGTGTTTTTTGTGAACAAAGTTCACAGAAAACCCGAGAATTAAGTTTGCGCAGCAAACGCTACTTCTTGTGCTTGTCACAAGAAGGTTCGTTTTCTGTGCATCGCGAAGCGCGTTACTGGTCACTGAGTGAACAGTAACGGCAGACTCCCACCACTTAATTCCCGTATGTTAAAGCGGGGACTTCTTGCTATATTGTATCAATCGACCCCAATTGCCTTTTTGATTCATATAATATGCGGGAATCTTCATAAAACCTCCCCATATACAAAAAGGCCGGGGAAACCTTCCCCGGCTATAAATGTCAGAACAGGATAACCGGATTTCATATCCGTTTTATCAAATGCCCCGCTCCCTCACTCTTATTCACTAAAGAAGCCGTCCGCTTCAATATAAGTTCCAACTCCCACAGGTGCCTCATAATCATAGTTGGAAATCTTGATCCCAGACGCAGATGTACTTGCGTGAATAATCTGTCCATTTCCAATGTACAGTGCCACATGGCTGATTCCGCTTCCATAGAAAACCAGATCTCCTGGCTCCAGGTCTTCCACGCTTTTTTTCACCGACTGATTATACTGATCTGCTGCTACTCTGGGCAGTGAATAGCCAAACTGTGCAAACACAGACATTACAAACCCAGAACAATCTGCCCCGTTTGTCAGGCTTGTCCCACCGTAAACATAAGGATTTCCCTCAAACTGCAGCGCAAAATCCACGATTTGCTGACGAATCTCTTCCTCAGAAAGTACCTCCTCTGCCTCTGCAGTCTCTGTCATCCCAGCTACAAATGCCTCTCCCGCCTTTTCCACAGCAACCTTAGTCGCTGCAAACGCGATCTGTGGAAAAATCAACTGAGAACAGACCGTTATACACATTGTGATTCCGCAGATCAGTTTTTTCATTTTATTCTTTAACATTCATACACCTCTCAATTTATATAAAATTACCCTTCATTTCCTATTTCCAAAATTTTCCTTACCGTTTCACCGCTTTGAACGTGCCCAAAAATCATTTCCACAATCTGCACGCCCCACTTTGCGGTATATTTTTCCTGAATTCAGTTGCCGTAGCCCATTCGAAATGTTACATTTATATTAAGCATATGTAACAATTACGCATAATATCACAACAATCTGTTACCGTCAATTTTGCTCCCATACATAATAAAGCTGACATTTCCGTGAAATCTAACAACTTCCACCTGTCATCCCAGACTAATTTTGTCATTCCCGTCAGTCTTGTACACAAAATACACATAATCTCAAAGCCATGGAACCAAATATTTCGCATACTACACTGAAATTCTCAATAATATAGTAGAAATCCCCCAGAGCAGAGGGCATCCTATGTCAAACAGACCAAAATTCACCGCCGCTATTCTGGTTTTTTTTCTTGTTATCTGCTTCACATTTTCCTGGCTTTTCAGTCATGTCTTCTCCGAAAATGCCCGCTTCGAAAACTTCGCAGAGTCCATATTTGAAAAAGAGGTTTCCGGCAACGCCCTGAATCTTCATTATTCCCTGGCTTATCCGGAAAAACAGGGCATCTCACGCCCCCGCGCTACCCTTGGCACAATACATCCAAACAATGAAAAAACCTCTGCCCAGTGCCAGGAATATGTAAAAAAGCTGAAAAAATTTTCCCAGTCAAAGCTCAGTACTTCCAATCGTCTGACCCTTGATCTGCTCCTCCTTTACTACCACACCGAAACCTCTCTGGGCGACAATTATCTTTTGGAAGAGCCGCTTAGCCCAAGCCTCGGGATCCAGGCGCAGCTGCCTGTACTGCTGGCGGAATACTCCTTCTACACCAATCAGGACATCACCGACTACCTGAATCTGCTCTGCAGCACAAAAGAATATTTCCAGAGCATTCTCGCCTTTGAACAGACAAAAGCTGATGCCGGATTTTTTATGTGCGACGAAACCCTGGAACGCATTCAGGATCAGTGCCGTGCTTTTATTCAAAACCCGGATTCCAATTATATGCTGGAAATTTTTTCCCAGAAACTAAAAGCCTATGGAAAGCTTTCCGAAAAGGACCAGGAACAGCTGAACCTGACCCATAAACAAATTCTGAAGGAAAAGGTTCTCCCCGCATATCAAACGCTGATAGAAGGTCTGGAGCAGCTTCGGGGAACAGGCAAAAATACCGGAGGACTGGTCAATTTTTCCGGTGGAAAGGAATATTACCAATATCTTCTAAAAAGCCAGGTGGGAATCTACATACCTGTGGAAAAACTGGAAAAGCGCCTCACCCAGCAGCTTTCCACCGATTCTCAGGAAATTTCAGAACTTTTGAAACAGCATCCACAACTTCTCACATTGCTAAATGAGAAAATGGATTTGTCAGATATGGAGCCCACACGGGTCATGGAGCTTCTGGAAAAAAATATTCAGCAGGATTTCCCCTCCACTGCTTCTGTAGATTTCGAAATCCGGTCTGTACATAAATCCATGGAAGAATTTCTCAGCCCGGCGTTTTACCTGACACCGCCAATGGACACAGGAGCGCCAAATGTTATTTACATCAATCATGGACGGCAGATTTCCAATCTGGAGCTTTTTACCACGCTGGCGCACGAAGGCTTCCCCGGTCATCTTTACCAGACCGTTTATTTCGGACGACAAAGTCCATCCCATATCCGGTATCTCATCGATTACAGCGGATACGTGGAAGGCTGGGCCACTTATGTGGAAAGTTACGCGTATGATTATGCAGCAGATTATCTGTCTGCCGGCACCTTATCCTCACAGGAAGCTTCTGCCTGCACGCGACTTTCCTGGCTGAACCGCAGCGTGAATCTGTGCATTTACTCCCTGTTGGATGTGGGAATCCATTACCACGGCTGGACTCCTGCGCAAGCCGCTCGCTTCCTGAAGCTTTTCGGAATCCGTGACGCTGCTGTCACGGCCGAGATTTACCGATATATCACCGAAACACCTGCTAATTATCTGAAATACTATGTGGGATATCTGAATTTTCTGGATCTGAAAGAAGAACAGCAGTCCCTCCTTGGCGAAAACTTTGATCTGAAAAGTTTTCATCAGAAGATACTGGAAATCGGCCCTGTGCAGTTTCCGGTTTTGCGAAAATACATGAACGAGAAATTGTGATTGCCTCTGAAGCTGCAGTATTTTCGCCCGGCTTCTGCCTGTCAGGTTCACGCGCAATATTACCCGAAAATTCCCGAAATGCTGTAACATTTTTTTAAATATTTATGTAATAACTTCTTTCTTTGAGCACAATAATTTGCTATAATGAACTCACATTGAAAATATGCAGGATCCATCTGATTTTCTGATCCTGCTAGTCATATTTTCCTACATTAGAGAAGGGCAAAATCATGAAAAAACGAGATAATCTCCCATTAAATTATAAAGAACGCCTGAATTCCAGAACCAGCTTTCTGGTATCCATCGCGGTTCTGGTGGTTCTCTGCCTGGTGTTTAACCAGATGGACTACACCATGATCCGCCAGCCAGCCGCCCAGGCGAAAAAGGCAGCTGACTTACAAAAGCAGAAGGAAGAAGAGGCAGCTGCTACCACCCAGGAAGTCACTACAGCCACAGTTCTTGCAGTTGGGGATAACCTGGTTCAGCCAAGTCTTCTTGCATCCGGTCAGTCAGAAACCGGTGCCTGGAATTATGACAGTGTTTATGCTAATCTGAAATCCGATATACAGGCTGCCGACATTGCTATGGTCAATCAGGAAACACCTTTCACCACAGACCACAGCGCAGTCAGTGGTACCGCGCCTTACGCCACTCCTACAGAGATTGGCGACGCGCTTGTAAATGCCGGATTTAATGTGGTCACATCTGCCACAGCACTGATCGATGACAATGGTTCTTCCATGATCAACGAAACTTTAAATTACTGGGAAACCAGTCATCCGGATGTCACTCTGGTTGGTATTCATAAGAGCCAGACCAGTACAAATACAGCAAAAATTGTAGAGATAAACGGAATCAAAATTGCATTCCTTGACTATACTTTCCCGGCATATGGAAGCCAGTCCGGAATCTCCGATAATTCAGCAGACACCACCGGAAGTTCAGCCAGTTCCGGAAGCACAGCTACATCATCTTCCAGCAAAGGTTCCATGATTGATACATTCAATACCGCAGATGTTGCAGCCGCCATCAAACAGGCTAAATCTTCCGCAGACTGCGTAATCTTCTCTGCAAACTGGGGCAAGACCGAGGAGCCAATGCCTACCGAATATGAGAAAGAATGGGCCAACTTCCTTATGGAACAGGGTGTTGACGTTGTGATCGGAACCAATCCAAACGTACTCCAGCCATACGGCTACCTTACAGATGACTCTGGTCACAACATGCTGATCTACTACTCCCTTGGCAACTTTGTTACCGGTCAGGAAACACTGAAGCAGCTTCTTGGCGGAATGGCAGCCTTTACCATTCAGAAGACTGTAGAAGGCGACCAGACCAGCATCCAGATCCAGGATGCCACACTGACACCGCTGGTTATGCATTACAGCTACGATACCCTGGAATATGCACCATATAAGCTGGACGATTATACTGACGCTCTTGCATCTGCACACAGCGTCCGCCAGTCCATTGGAGATGAATTTTCCCTGGAAAATCTTCAGACAAAATATGATGAAATCATGTCCATGAACGTCACACCATCTACTAAGACAGACCTTCTGGATGTCACATTTGATTCCGATGGAAATATGCTGGATTCCAACGGAAATTATGTGGAGGATAATGATTCCATCACCTCCGCCTGGTACTATCAGACACTTGCCACCCAAAGCAGTTCCAGTTCTGACGGCTCTGGATCAGACCATTCCGGAGCAGACGCATCTGATGACAATTCAGAAGGTTAAATGTCACTGTTCACCGGTAACGTTCCGCGAGGTGTTTGTGTGAACAAAGTTCATACAAAACCCGAAACCTTTGACGCGAAATCATGCGAATGCATGATTTCTATGCATTACGAAGAGCGTTTCTGTGAACAGAGTTAGCAGAACCAAAAATAAATTACGCCCCATACCAGGTTCAATATTACTAATGACAAAATCTGCAGTACTATAATATATAGGCTGCAGATTTTTGTTATTCCGGCATTCCAAACATTTTTTTGTCATCAAATGGCTGGTATACAATTCCTATTTACTGCAAATCAGATAGTATCTATGTCTTATTGTCACGAAAACCAGTCATTTATCACATATAGGTTGTTTTTTCAGACAAAATCAGATAAAATTTATAGTAGAGTAGTAACGATTCCGCACATTCACAGTGATATCCTTCTGGATACACAGAAATCATGTTTTATACGATTTCGCGCCGCATTTCTCGTTTTTTCTGTGAACTTCGTTCACAAAAACACCTCGCGGAATAATGTCTGCTGAATCGTTATGTAGAATAATTAATAAAATCATTTTCGGACAATAACTGTACAAATTAACGAAACCACTATGTCTGCTCACACAGGCACCACCAGATATGAAATCCATGGTTTCTGCGCCAATGCACTCCTGCTATTGGCATCAGGTGGCATTCGTTTACATAATTTTTCCAGTCATTGACCGGTCAAAAAGAAAGGAGTTACAATATGGGACTTATTAAAGCAGCACTTGGCGCCGCAGGCGGTACACTTGCAGATCAGTGGAAAGAATTTTTCTACTGTGATGCCATCGACAATGACGTTCTGGCAGTAAAGGGGCAGAAGCGCACATCCAAACGTTCCTCCAATACCAAGGGAAGCGACAACATTATCACCACCGGATCCGGAATCGCAGTCGCAGACGGACAGTGTATGATGATCGTAGAGCAGGGCAAGATCGTTGATATCTGCGCAGAGCCAGGCGAATACACCTACGATGCTTCTACCGAGCCAAGTATTTTCTCCGGAAATCTGGGCGACGCCATCATGAACACTTTCCACACTATTGGCAAGCGTTTCACATTCGGCGGTGACACTGGCAAAGACCAGCGTGTTTACTATTTCAATACCAAAGAACTGGTGGACAATAAATTCGGAACTCCGAACCCGATTCCATTCCGTGTTGTAGACCAGAACATCGGACTGGACATTGATGTTTCTGTCCGCTGCAGCGGTGTTTATTCCTACCGCATTGCAGACCCGCTTCTCTTCTATTCCAACGTCTGCGGAAACTTTGAACAGCAGTACGACAGAGAGCAGATCGAGGGACAGCTGAAAACAGAATTTATCTCAGCTCTTCAGCCGGCATTTGCCAGCATTTCCCAGCAGGGAATCCGTCCAAGCGCACTTCCGGCTCATGCAATGGAGCTCTGTGATGCCATGAACCAGGCTCTCACCCAGAAATGGAGTCAGCTTCGTGGTCTCGTGATCGTATCTGTTGCCATGAATCCGATCACTCTTCCTGAGGAAGATGCCCAGATGATCAAAGAAGCTCAGCGTATGGCTATCCTCCGCAATCCTGCCATGGCAGCCGCTACTCTTGCAGGAGCACAGGCAGACGCCATGAAGACAGCAGCAGGCAACGCTGGCGGTGCCATGACCGGTTTCATGGGCATGAATATGGCAGGCATGACTGGCGGTTTTAACGCACAGAATCTTTACGCTATGGGACAGCAGCAGACAGCTCAGGCACAGCAGATGGCACAACCACAGCCAAATCCGGCCGTATCCCAGGCTCAGGCAGGCGGTTCTGCTCCGGCAGCTGACCAGTGGAAATGCTCCTGCGGTGCTATGGTTTCCGGTAATTTCTGCCCGGAATGCGGCGCGAAAAAGCCTCAGACACCTGCAGCAAATGCAAGCTGGACCTGTTCCTGCGGCGCTGTAAATACAGGCAAATTCTGCACCAACTGCGGTTCTCCTAAACCGGCTATGAAGCCTCGGTACCGCTGTGACAAGTGCGGCTGGGAACCGGAAGATCCAACCAATCCACCAAAATTCTGTCCGAACTGTGGCGATCCATTTAACGAAAACGATACCCAGTAAAAAAGCAGCATAAAAGGAGATGAATTATGTCCGATTTACTTGAATACAAATGCCCTTGCTGCGGCGGAGCAATCGAATTCAACAGTAAGCTCCAGAAGATGAAATGTCCTTACTGCGACACTGAATTTGATATGGAAGCCGTCAAAGAATTTAACGAAGCAGCAGCTAACCAGCAATCTGATGAATTGAACTGGGAGAGTGCTTCAGACAACTCCTGGAAGGAAGATGAAGCCAGCGGAATGTCCGTTTACATATGCCAGTCCTGCGGCGGGGAAATCGTTGCCGATGAAAGCACAGGTGCTTCCTCCTGCCCATTCTGCGGCAATCCGGTAGTAATGTCCGGCAAATTTTCCGGTACCCTGCGTCCGGATTTTATCATTCCGTTTAAGCTGGACAAAAAGGCAGCCAAAGAAGGTCTGACCAAACATCTTCACGGCAAGATCCTTTTACCCAAAGTATTTAAAAAGGAAAATCACATTGACGAGATCAAAGGTGTTTATGTGCCTTTCTGGCTTTTTGACACCGACGCTTCTGCAGATATCCGCTATCATGCCACCAAGACCCGTTTCTGGAGTGACAGCGACTATGATTATACGGAAACCAGCCATTACTCTGTTTTCCGTGCTGGAAACATCGGGTTCGACCAGATTCCGGTAGACGGTTCTTCCAAAATTGACAATGATTTAACAGAGTCTCTGGAGCCTTATGTAATTTCCGAGGCTGTGGACTTTGCCACTCCTTACCTGGCAGGATACGTTGCGGACAAATATGATGTATCCGCAGAAGAATCTGCTGAGCGCGCCAACCAGCGTGTAAGAAAAGCCGCTGAAGATGCTTTTCGCGATACGGTCATCGGTTATGACAGCGTTACCCCTGAAGATACCCGTATTCAGTTAAAAGGCGGTAAAACCCACTATGCTCTTTTCCCGGTATGGCTTCTTTCCACCACCTGGAAGGGCAACCACTATCTGTTCGGCATGAACGGACAGACTGGTAAATTTGTAGGAAATCTGCCTGTAGATAAAGGTATTTTCACTAAATGGTTCCTTGGACTTACTGCAGGTTTTTCCGTTGCTGCTTACGCCATTGCATGGCTGATTCACACATTTTGTTAAGGAGGAACATGCCATGAAAAAACAATCATTTGGAATTATTCTGGCGGCAGTGCTGGGAGCAGGAAGCCTTTTCAGTGCAGTTATTCCAGGCACAGATGCGCTTTTTACTACTGCTTTGCCAGGTACGGGAGCTGTTACGGTACAGGCCGCAGCTTCCAACAGCTTTGGCGGATCCGGCAGTGAGGAAGATGACTCTTATCAGGACTTTGCAGCCTCCGAATTTTCCCTTGTCCTGGACGAGGCGGATCTTCTCACAGATGAAGAAGAATCCCAGCTTCTGGATAAGCTGGAAGCCATCACCGGGGAATACAATCTGGAAGTGGCAGTTGCCACAGTAGAGTCGAAAGACGGCAATGAGATGAACTACTTTACAGATCATTTCTTCGATGAGAATGGTTACGGAACCGGCGAAAACCACGACGGAATCCTGTTCATGGTCAGCATTGGCGACCGTGAATGGCACATTACCACCCACGGATATGGTATGACTGCGTTTAACGATGACGGACTTGCTTATCTGAAGGAAAATGTAGAGCCTCTGTTAAAGGATGAAAACTTCTACGGCGCTTTCGATACCTACGCAGATCTGTGTCAGGATCTGTTGGAAATGGCTGCTAACGGGGAGCCTTATACAGAGCCCTTTTCTCCCATATGGATTCTCATTTCCCTGGGAATCGGTCTTGTGCTTGCGTTTCTGTGCACCATGGGCATGAGAGCCCAGCTGAAAAGCGTACGGACACAGGACAGCGCAGTGGATTATGTGCGCCAGGGAAGTATGGAACTGACAAGATCAAACGATATTTTCCTGTATCACACAGTTACCAAAACAGCGAAACCGAAGGATAGTGACAGTTCCTCCGGCGGCTCAGACAGCGATCACGGAGGTACAGGCGGAAGCTTCTAAAAAGATTCCTTCTTGCAGAATTGCACTGCGGCAGGTCGCCTCGAACGACACCTCCCCTTCCGCCGCAGTGCAATCCTGCCCGGTAATAGGAAATTCCAACAGCATTTCCTATTACAACATAAAAAAGAACTCGATTCATACATGGCAAATAAATGTACTTAGAGCCTCTTTGAAAAAGACTACCGCATTTATTTACTTTGAATCGAGTTCTTTTTATATATCAGCTAAACAGACATTTCACCTGCCGGCAGCATCACCATATAGGAAAGCCAGCCGGATCAGTCGTCTTCCATCTCCTCTTTCTTCTTTGCAGTCTCAAACACATAGTCATTTCCCGGAAGAACGGCGTTCAGCAGGATTCCTACAATTGCAGCAAGTGCAAGTCCTGTAAGAGTAATATGTGCGCCTGCGATGGTAAATGTAAGTCCATCGGAAATGCCAAGACCACAAACCAGGATAACCGCTGTAATAACCAGGTTACGAGAACGTGTCAGGTCTACTTTGTTCTCAACTACATTACGGACACCAACAGCAGAGATCATTCCATAAAGAATAAAACTGATACCACCGATGATCGCAGACGGAAGGGAACTGATCACCTCAGCCATCTTCGGGATAAAGCTGAGGATAACTGCATAAATAGCAGCCAGACGGATTACCTTCGGGTCATAAACACGGCTCAGAGCAAGAACACTGGTGTTCTCTCCGTAAGTTGTATTTGCAGGTCCACCGATCAGTGCTGACAAGGAGGTTGCAAGTCCGTCACCCAGAAGTGTACGGTGAAGTCCCGGATCTTCGATGAAATTGCGGTCAACCGTTGCGGAAATAGCAGAAATATCGCCAATGTGCTCCATCATGGAAGCAATTGCGATCGGTGCCATTGCAAGGATTGCAGTAATGTTAAATTTGCAGAGGAAGAATTTCGGAACACCTACGATCGGCGCACTTGCTACTCCTGCAAAGCTGAGGATAGCACTTCCATCTGCGTTTGTCATACCCAAGGCATTCATGATCAGGGCAACCACATAAGAAACAACAATACCCATCAGAATCGGAATAATACGGAACATTCCAACGCCCCAGATGTTGAAGAAAATAACAGTTCCAAGTGCGATCAAAGCAAGGATCCAGTTCTGGGATGCGTTGCTGATTGCAGACGGTGCAAGGCTAAGACCAATACAGATAATAATCGGACCAGTTACAACCGGAGGCAGATAACGCATGACGCGCTTTACGCCAATTACCTTAACGATCATTGCAAGTACCAGATACAGAAGTCCTGCTACAAACACACCACCGCATGCATATGGAAGCTTCTCTCCATAAGACATGTTGGCAAAAATTCCGGTGTCAAGCTCTGCAACGGTGGCAAATCCGCCAAGAAATGCAAATGATGATCCTAGGAATGCAGGTACCTTCAGCTTAGTCAGTACATGGAACAGAAGTGTTCCAAATCCGGCACAGAACAGGGTTACCTGAATGGATAAGCCCTCGCCGTGAAAATAGTTGTTTACCAGGATCGGCACCAGAATGGTAGCGCCAAACATGGCGAACATATGCTGGAGCCCCAGAATCAGCATCTGTGGGATTCCCAGCTTTTTGGCATCATAAATGCCCTCAACTCTGAATTTCATAAATATAGTTCCTCCTTTTCCCTTAGAGCCTGTTCACAACCTGACTGGTAACGCACTTCACACTGCACAGAAATCATACATTCGCATGATTTCTTCCAATACGGTCTATACTGTGAACAGCAATCGTTACTGTTCACTGGTAACGTTCCGCGAGGCGTTTTTTGTGAACAAAGTTCACAGAAAACCCGAGAATTGCGGCGCGAAATCATGCGAATGCATGATTTCTGTGCATCGCGAAGCGCGTTACTGTGAACGGAGTGAACAGTAACCAGCAATCTTGTTATAGTATAAAGTATGCGACAAATTTTTACAATTATTGACTTTCTATAGAAAGTGCGATATGATTTTTACAGTATTCCCATAGAGCATTTTCAATACGCTCTGGAACCCGTTTAAAAAAGGTTCTGAAGGGATTGTTAGTTCCTGTTCACTGGTAACGTTCCGCGAGGTGTTTTTTGTGAACAAAGTTCACAGAAAACCCGAGAAGTGCGGCGCGAAATCATGCGAATGCATGATTTCTGTGCATCGCGAAGCGTGTTACTGATCACGGAGTGAACAGTAACGATTGTTATTGCATAGGGCAATGGCAACTTTATCACACTACGGAGGTTTTTATCATGTCAAATTTTTCAGATATGGACAATGTTTTTATTATGGATCACCCGCTGATCCAGCATAAGATTTCCATTCTTCGTAATAAGGAGACCGGAACAAATGAATTCCGCAAACTTATTGAGGAGATTGCAGTTCTTATGGGTTTTGAAGCTCTTCGCGATCTTCCCCTTGAGGATGTTGAAGTTGAGACTCCTATTGAGACTTGCAGAACTCCTATGATTTCTGGTAAGAAGCTTGCTGTTGTTCCTGTACTTCGTGCAGGTCTGGGTATGGTAAATGGTATCACCACTCTGGTTCCGTCTGCCAAGATCGGTCATATTGGTCTTTACCGTGACCCGGTTACTCATGAGCCTCATGAGTACTATTGTAAGCTTCCGGATCCTATCGACCAGCGTCTCATCGTTATGGTTGACCCCATGCTTGCAACTGGCGGCTCTGCTATCTCCGCTGTTAACTTCATCAAACAACATGGTGGAAAGAGCATTAAATGTATGTTTGTTATCGCTGCTCCGGAAGGTCTGAAACGACTTCATGAGGTGCACCCGGATGTGCAGATCTATGTAGGACATCTGGACAGAGAACTGAACGACCGCGCTTATATCTGCCCGGGACTTGGCGACGCAGGCGACAGAATTTTTGGTACTAAATAGATTTTTGACCAGAGCATATTTTAAAAAGGCTGAATTCCGGAAATTATCTCATTTCCAGAATTCAGCCTTTTTTGCCCGATCATGCTTTTTCCATCTTCGCCTTATACTCCACGCAAAGCATGGTAATATCATCAAACTGCGGTGCCTCTCCCACAAAAGCATCAATATCTTTTTTCACTTCAGGCAGAATTTCTGATGGTGTTCTGTCTTTTACACGGTTCAGAACCTGCTCCAGACGTTCCATTCCATAAAGCTGATTTTCTACATTTGTAGCCTCAGTCACACCGTCTGTATACTGGAAGATCATATCTCCCACATCCAGCGTCATACTGCCAGCTTTATAGTTCATATCTTCAAATCCGGCGAGTACAAAGCCCGGACGGATCTTATATGCCTCAAAACTGCCGCCTGATTTACAGATAAATGGCATTTCATGGCCAGCATTTACGAAACAGAACTCTCCTGTCACCAGATCCAGAACACCTTCAAAAGCAGTGATAAACAAACCTTCACTATTCGCCTCACAAAGAAGATTATTTACCGTAGAGAAAACCTCCCCCAAATCTCTTCCTGATGTGGTATGATCCTTGATAAGCGTTTTTCCAATGACCATAAAGAGCGCTGCCGGAACACCTTTTCCAGATACATCGGCCATAACAATTGCCAGATGTGTCTCATCCACCATGAAGAAATCGTAAAAATCACCGCCAACTTCCTTTGCAGGTGTCATAGTTGCAAAAATATCAAATTCCTCACGGTCTGGGAAAGCCGGGAAAATACATGGCAGCATGGATGCCTGAATATTCCTGGCGATATCCAGCTCAGTGCCGATTCGCTCCTTCTCAGCAGTCACTTTGGACAGATTGGCAATATAATTTTCAAGCTCTTCCATCATAAAGTTGAAAGAGTCACTTAGTGCCTCGATCTCATCACCAGTTTTCATGGTAATTCTCTGATTCTCAAACTTTCCGCTCTCTGTAATCTCCTGGGTAAAATCAGCCAGCCTGCTAATCGGTCTGGTGATTGTCTTTCGCACAAAGACAATATACGCAGCCATCGTCACTACGATAATGCAAAAAGAAATCAGAAACATATTGATAAGAAAGGAATTCAGATAATTCCTGACCTCTTTCATATCCAGAATATACTGAATTTCTGCCAGAGCCTCTCCATTCTCATCCAGGATCACCGAAATGCCCGTGTAATTATAGCCATAGCTGTTGTCCGTCACAAGCGGATGATCCACACCTTTGTTCTGCTGATACTGGTTCCATATGGTAATATATTTCTCCATGTCAGCAAGATCATCAGGATTTGCAGCATCAGTGTACAAAATGTCACTTCCATAAGCGATCTGATTCGCAGGATCATCTCCCATTTCCTCCACCAGGGCATCTATGTAGAAATGAACACTGTCTTCATCCGGAACAACCAGAGACAGATATGTAACATCGCCGTCCTTTTTCAGCTTGTTAAACAGCGTAACCATTTCCGAGTATTCTTCTGTCTTGTCCCCGCCTTCTGCCAGGATTTTCTTCACATCCGAAACTGACATCATATCTGCAATACTATTGCTGTTCGTCATTACCCTCTGTGCATATAGATTTTCCAGATAGGATCTGGAGCTTCTATAGCTGAAAAGAGAAATGGCAATGGTAAGGATTACACCGATCACGCCAAGTGAAAGGATAAATTTAGGAAGAAGTTTTATTTTCATTTGCAATTCCTTTCCTTAACTTTCTTAAAATAGACCTCTGCATCACACTTGCAGCGTCCTTTGCAATATGGACAATAAAGTTCTTTTTTATTATACCAGATCATCTTTGCAGAAAAAAGATGAACAAACCTGCATTCCTGAAGTGCCCTTTCCAGAGGAACTTTACCGCCTGCATTCCAGCAGATGATAAACACTTCCCCTATGCCCTTCTCCGCAAACTGCCTCAACGCATACTTCATAAGCCAAACTGCCAGTCCCTGTCTGCGAAATGCTTCTTTTATTCCTACTGACTGAATCTTGCCAACAGGTGCCAAAGTATCCTGCTGGCATACCCGTTGGATTTTCTGTTCCGTAAGCCTGGTATCCTCTGCAATCTGCTTCTCATTAGTAAGATAGTAATAAATATATCCTACAAGTTCTCCTTCTGCAGTTCTCAGCAGAAGGAATGCACGTTCACTGCTTCCAATGGCCTGCTCAAGCTCTTCTTTCTGATACAGATTTTCGCCTACGCACCGGTCCATAAGCTGCAGTGTTTCCTCAATATCCTCTTTTTCCAATGAATACAGACAAAATTCTCTGCCAGAAGCTCCAAGCCTCCCTGTCTTTTGTGTCATAAACTTCCCTTCTCACAGGACAAAATCTGCATACCCATTGTAATCTCCGATTCCTCACTCAGAATCAGCTGCTGGAGCTCTTCATAATTCTTCTTCAGCCAGTTCTGCCAGTCCTGGTATTTTCTGTTATCCGGCTCTTCCGCCAGCAAGATTTCCACATCCTCGGGCAAATAGGAAAAAAAGGTTTGGAAAATATCTTCTTTTTGCCGCTGTTCGCCTTTGGCAGCGGAAATCCCCTTGCACCAGACATGGATATGATCGTATCCGCAGTTGGTCAGCCAGCCAGGAACAGCCTGGCCTGTTTCTCTTTTTCCTGCGTATTTGTCCTCTTTTAAGATATCCAGAAACTGTCCAAGAAGATTCTTTTCATCTGGAGCCAGAGTGGATATACGGTCATTGCTTTCTGTGATAAAAATCACTCCGCCTTTTTTCAAAAAATTCTCCAATGTGCGAAGCAGCTTTTCCCCATCATATAAATGCATTAATACAAAAGAAAGACAGATCAGATCAAATTCTCTGTCTTCCGGTTCCGCGCAGAGCTTCTGAAAATCCGCTGAAAACGAATCCCGATCCACATCCATCTGATAAAAAGAAAATTTGGTATTTCCGAACTGACTGTTGGCTCTTTCCACAAGCTGCTGATTATACTCCAGGCCAATCACCCTGGAAATCCTGTCATCTGAAAAGCGATGAAAGGTTCTGGTGCCATCATTACAGCCAATATCCAGAACAGAAAGTTCTGATTTCCCCTTAAAAAAATGCTCTAACGCAGGTTTCTCTGCCTGTGACAACAGCAGATTCTGTATTCTTAGTCGTTCCCTCTCTTTTTCTTCCTGAAATACCAACTGACTTTGCATTACTAGTCCCCTTGTCCGTCAAAATTTACGTTCTGAATAATAACCGCTTCGCATTCTCTTCCGTCACTGCAATTACTTCTTCTGCAGTAATTCCCTTGATCTGAGCCAGAGCTTCTGCAACATAGGGCAGATTCAAGGAGGAATTTCTCCTGCCTCGATTGGGCTCCGGTGCCATGTAAGGGCAGTCCGTTTCCAGAACGATCTGGGACAGAGGCGCTATGGCAGCTACTTCTTTCAGCTTCTTTGCATTTTTGAAAGTAAGAACGCCGCCAATGCCAAGATAAAGCCCCATTTTCAAATACTCCGCCGCAATCTCCTTACTGTAGGAAAAGCAGTGAATGATTCCGCCGGACATATCTTTTTTCATATATTCCTTTACAATCTCCAGAGTGTCCTCGGCTGCATCCCGGCTGTGGATCATAAATGGCAGCTTCTCCTCCCTGGCAATGTCCATCTGGGCCCGGAACATCTCCTGCTGCTGTTTATGCTCTGCCTCTTCCTTATGCCAGTAGTAATCCAGGCCGATTTCTCCGATGGCGACCATTTTCTCCATATGGGAAAGACGCCGGATCTCATCCAGAGTATCCTGTGTCATAATTCCTGCATCGTCGGGATGAACCCCCACTGCGCCATACACAAAAGGATACGCTTTCATCAATTCCAAGGTCCCGCCAAATCCTCCGACGGACGCGCACACATTTACAATACAGCCCACTCCCCCGTCTTTCATGGAAGAAAGGAGCTGATCTCTGTCTTCGTCAAATGCCTCATCATCATAATGTGCATGTGTATCAAATATCATTTTTCTGCCTCATTTTTCTTTGAGATACAACAATTATAGCATACAAAAATTATACCAGTAAAGTGTTATAAACCGCTTTTTGAAAGTTCTATTTCAGTGTTCCGGTCTTCTCAGCGGCTTCACATCACTTTATAAATTTATAAAAAGCGGACATGTTTACTGGTTCACTGCATCCATAGCAGGAATAAATGCTGTCATCGGCTCCGTCCTTGGCGCAAAGCTTAATCTGATCCTCTCAGCCAAATATCTGCAGATAATAATGGTACTACTCCTTCCCGTTGCAGCGGTCTTCATCCTTGCCAACAAAAGCTTAGGCGAAGAAAGCAAGATGGACACCCTTTCCAGAAGACAGCTTGCAATCCGGGCGGTACTCATTGGTCTGATATTAGGTGCCTACACAGGTTTTTACGGTGCCGGAGGCGGTGCATTTATTTTGCTTGCTTTTACCACGCTTACCAAACTGGATCTGATCACAGCTTCCGGCAATACCAAGGACAATGACGGAAAATGAAAAGCCAGATGAAAATGATCGCATATGCTGTTGAACCGAAAGAACTTCCTGTTTTTGAGAAGTATTACCAGAATTACAATATAGACCTTAAGCTTCTCAGCGAAAAACCTACACTAAAAAATACTGCCCGTGGTTCCATCATTGATTCAATAGCACTTATCAAAGCACTTGAAAGCGGCCATATTGCAGGAGCAGGTCTTGATGTAATTGATGGAGACCGGAATATTTATTACCGAGATCACAAAAATCAGATGATTATACATCACGAAATGGCAATCTTAAACTCTATGCCTAATGTACTTATGCTGCCTCACGCCGCATATTTTACAGATCAGACACTGGAAGATATGGTGCACAACTCTCTGATTGTAACAAGCCAGTATTTTAAAACTATGAAAGAGCAGCCATAAGCAGTCTTCTTCAGCTCCCAAACTAAGAATCCCCTCCACAAAAGCAACTGCTGCATAGTGGAGGGGATTCTCATTTACTATAAAATTTATGGATATTTACTGCCTTGCACAATTTCCAGCTTCCCCGGTCATAATCTCAATACCATGGTCAAGAGCTCCAATAATGTATTCCAGACTCTCCTTTACTGCTTTCGGACTGCCTGGAAGATTAATGATCAGAGTCTTTTTCCGGATTCCGGCTGTGGCGCGGCTGAGCATGGCGCGTTTTGTGATCGTCATGCTGTAGGCGCGGATGGCTTCCGGGATTCCCGGAACCTTACGTTCTGTGATATCTTCGGTGGCCTCCGGCATAACATCCCGCGGGGAAAAACCTGTTCCACCAGTAGTCAAAATCAGTTCTGCCTGATTCTCATCTGCGATTTCCGCCATTCGTCTGGAAAGCATGGCACGGTCATCCGGAAGAATATCCATAGATACTACCTGATAGCCTTCTCTTTCTGCGATTTCCTTAATTGCCGGACCGCTTAAATCTTCTCGCTTGCCCTGATATCCCATATCACTGGATGTGATAATTGCTACTCGTTTCATTTTTCTCCCCCCTTCGTTTTTATTTCTTTGAATAAAAAATCTCCACTCTTACCGCCAGTTTTCTCTACCAGGTGAATATCCGTCATCACCATATGCTTGTCGATTGCCTTGCACATATCATAAATTGTAAGAAGAGTCACCTGCACACCTGTAAGGGCTTCCATTTCCACACCGGTTTTACCGTCTGTCTTCACAGTGCAAAAAGTGCGGATAATTCCATTTTCTTTTTCAATTTCGAAATCAATGGTACATTTGGTAACCGGCAAAGGATGGCACATAGGTACCAGATCCGAGGTGTGCTTCACAGACATGATCCCGGCAACTCTGGCAACGCCAAGAACGTCTCCCTTTGCCACAGTGCCTGCAGTAAGATGCTCCATGATTTCTGCTCCAACCTGGATAGAACCTGTTGCAATTGCAGTTCTGTGGGTAATCGGTTTATCCGAGACATCCACCATAACAGCATTACCATTTTTATCAAAATGGCTTAGTTTATTACACATAATTCGTCCCTTTTTATAACAATATTAACCTATTATATTATATTCCGGCTATATCAGATGGACGCTTCCGGTCAAAATCAGCAGATTTCAGATCCTGTCGGCATATTTTTTTCAGGGCTGACTACGCATACATTTCCCTCAGCATCCTCTGCGCAGAGAATCATTCCCTCACTAAGAATTCCTGCAAGTTTCGCTGGTTTTAAGTTGGTTACTACCATAACCTTTTTGCCAACCATTTCCTCTGGTGTATAGTAAGCCTTGATTCCAGATACGATCTGGCGAACCTGGCTTCCAATCTTAACCTGGGAGCAAAGAAGCTTCTTGGATTTCTTCACCGCCTCACAGGCAATAACCTCACCAACCTGGAACTGAAGCTTTGCGAAATCATCAAATGTGATCTCCGGCTTCGCCTCAATATCTACAACCTTCTCCTCTGGCTTTTCTTCCTTCGGCTCTTCTTTCGGTGGATGAAGCTCGTTTACTTTTTCCATAACTTCTTTGATGTCCATACGGGCAAAAAGGATCTCCGGTTTATCTGTTACCTTGTTTCCTGACGGATACAGTCCAAATGTCTTCAGATCCTCAAGAGTTCTCTCTGAAGCATTTAACTGACCAAGGATTCTCTTTGTTGTGTCCGGCATAAAGGACCCAAGAAGAGTGGTTCCAATGCAAATGCCCTCAACCAGATTGTAAAGAACGGTTGCAAGACGATCCTGTTTGGATTCGTCCTTTGCAAGTGCCCATGGCATTGTCTCATCAATATATTTGTTGCAGCGTTTGAAAATAGTGAACACTTCTGTGATGGCATCTGCTACACGAAGTTTCTCCATCTTTGCATCAACCTTTGCAGGAACAGAAAGAATGAAGCTCTTCAGATCATCGTCAACAGGTTCTGTTACGCCTTTATTCTCTACCACGCCGCCAAAGTATTTGTTTGACATGGAGATGGTACGGTTTACCAGGTTTCCAAGAGTATTTGCCAGCTCGGAATTCATACGCTCTACCATCAGCTCCCAGGTGATCACACCATCGTTGTCAAACGGCATTTCATGAAGTACGAAATAACGGACAGCATCAACGCCGAAGAAATCAACCAGCTCGTCTGCGTAGATAACGTTTCCTTTGGATTTGCTCATTTTTCCATCGCCCTGGAGAAGCCACGGATGACCGAATACCTGCTTCGGAAGAGGCAGATCCAGTGACATCAGGAAGATTGGCCAGTAAATAGTATGGAAACGGATGATATCTTTTCCAATAAGATGAAGGTCGGCAGGCCACATCTTGTTAAACAGTTCAGAATTGTCTCCATCGCAATCATAACCGATTCCGGTAATATAGTTGGTTAGGGCATCCAGCCATACATATACAACATGCTTCGGATCAAAGTCTACCGGAATTCCCCATTTGAAAGAAGTTCTGGATACGCACAGATCCTGAAGTCCCGGAAGAAGGAAGTTGTTCATCATCTCGTTCTTACGGGATTCCGGCTGAATGAATTCCGGATGTGTCTTAATGTGCTCAATCAGACGGTCTGCGTATTTGCTCATTTTGAAGAAATAAGCCTCTTCTTTGGCTGGTACGCATGGGCGTCCGCAGTCCGGACATTTTCCATCTACAAGCTGGGATTCTGTGAAGAAGGACTCACATGGAGTACAGTACATTCCCTCGTACTCTCCCTTGTAGATGTCCCCTTTTGCATACATTTTCTTGAAAATCTTCTGAACCTGTTTCTCATGGTCTTCATCTGTGGTACGGATGAATTTGTCATAGGATGTGTTCATCAGATCCCAGATGCTCTTGATCTGACCGGATACGTTATCAACGAATTCCTTAGATGTAACACCTGCTTCTTCTGCTTTCAGCTCAATCTTCTGGCCATGCTCGTCAGTTCCGGTCTGGAAAAATACGTCGTAGCCCTGCTGTCTTTTATAACGCGCAATGGCGTCTGCCAGAACCGCCTCGTAGGTATTGCCAATGTGCGGCTTGCCGGATGTATAGGCAATGGCTGTGGTGATGTAATATTTTGGTTTACTCATTGTATTTCCTCCTTTTCTGTGTAACAAAAAGAGCTGGTTAAACTTCTCCTTCCTGTCACAACATAAAAAAACGTCTTCTCAAATATACTGAGAAGACGAGTTATCCCGTGTTACCACTTCTATTCATTCCCGCCTCACGGTACAGATGGAAAAACCATCTTCGGGAATCTCACCGGGTACCTTCATACCCTTACGCTATAACAGGCGTTCCTGTCGCAGCCTAAATTACTTCAACTGCGCCCCTCCAAAGCCATCTTCCATCTGTTCCATACACACCCCCTCTCAGCCTGGAAAAGCAACTCTTAACTGCTCATCTCCCGGGGGATTCTCTGTAATGCGGTACGCAAATGTACTCTCTTTTTCTATGGGTTTGGCTTATAAATTCATATAAAAGAGCGTATCACATTTTAATGGGTTTGTAAACCCAAATTTATCATTTTACAGCGATGCAATATTTATAATTTTAGTGTAAATTTAGCCAAATTACTATTGACAAATTTGCAATTATCTTGTATATTAATATCAGTAACAATTACTATTATTGAGAGAAAGGAGGAATCAGATGGCCACATTGAAATACAGCCGCCAGAGAGAATCTATTAAGGAGTTTCTTACTGGCAGAACCGACCATCCCACCGCTGATTTTGTTTATGAGAATATGAAGCAGATTTATCCAAACATCAGCCTTGGAACTGTATACCGAAACCTCTCTCTTCTCGCTGATCTGGGTGAAATACAGAAGCTTTCCAGCTTTGGCGGAGCAGACCGATTCGATGCCCGCACCGTTCCCCATTGTCACTTTATGTGCACCCGCTGCGGCAGAGTGATGGACGTATTCAGCGAACATATTGATAAAAGCCTTGAGAGTATTGCAGCTGACTTTAAGGACGGTCAGATTTCCGATTATAAAGCAAGATTTTTCGGAATTTGCAAGGAATGCCTGAAGGAAGAGTCTCACTAATCAGTTGAATAAATTTTTCATTTTCTGATCATAGCTATTCTGTAGGGAATTACAGCCGCTCGACAAGCAATGGCCACAGCACCAAACTTTAAGTGAACATTCGATCCTGTTAGAAAAAAGTTTCAATAACTCTTGACAAGCAAGAAACAATATGTTACCATAAAACAGTAATGATTACTATTATTAAAGACAAAATAAAATTTTATATAAGAAAAGGAGAATTTAATTATGGCTAAATGGGTATGTAGTGTATGTGGTTATGTTCATGAAGGTGACACAGCTCCGGAAGTATGTCCAATCTGCAAGGCTCCGGCTGAGAAATTTACGAAACAGGATGATGAAATGGCATGGGCAGCTGAGCATGTTGTGGGCGTTGCTAAAGGTGTCAGCGAAGACATCCTTGCTGATTTAAGAGCAAACTTCGAGGGCGAGTGCTCTGAGGTTGGTATGTATCTTGCTATGGCACGTGTTGCTCACAGAGAAGGATATCCGGAAGTTGGTATGTATTATGAGAAAGCTGCTTATGAAGAAGCAGAGCACGCAGCTAAATTCGCTGAGTTATTAGGTGAAGTTGTTACAGACAGCACCAAGAAGAACCTTGAGATGCGTGTAGCAGCTGAGAACGGTGCAACAGCTGGTAAGACTGATCTTGCGAAACGTGCTAAAGCAGCTAACCTTGACGCAATCCATGATACAGTTCATGAAATGGCAAGAGACGAGGCAAGACACGGCAAAGCATTCGCAGGTCTTCTTAAGAGATACTTTGGAGAATAATTTTTACCGGGGAATCGCATAAAATAAAGCTTTTTATAAAAGGGAATCACTTTCGTGATTCCCTTTTTGGGCAGACTTCCGTCATTTTTAATATGTAAATCAGGTGTCCCTAACCCATTTTTCACTCTTAAAAACTCTCAAAATGTGTCTCTCCCTTTTCGTTTAATTTGTGCGGACCACAGCCCCTCCCAGCATAGCTTTTCTCTCTATTTTTTACTTAATTTTCTGTAAATTCATACAACGGCATATTGTTCTCATCATATAAAACAATCATCATAACCGCATTCACCTCGCCGGTTGCACTTTCAAAGCATAATAAATAATAGCCGTCACGGTCTAATGATTTCACAATATAACGTTTTTCCTGATTTCCAGATGTAATTGTTCGGATCAGTTTTCCATCTTCGATTCGCCAGCTTCCATTAATCTCAGGCCAGTTGGGATTTATTTCTTCTCTTGTGCGATAGCTGTCATCTGTTCCAAAGCTTCCAAGCTGTTTTGTATTACCATCTGCGTCATATTCATAAAGGTCTCCGGCACCAGTGGTTCCGCCAATTGCCCAATTAACAGTATAATACCGGAATCTGCATGGAAAAATGGAGGATAATTCCTCTTCTGTTAAAGTCTCAAACTCGTCTGCATGAGCTTTGAAGTAATAAAATCCACTTTCATAGTCATTATCCGCATCTGTATGATTCACATATGCAGCAATAAAATCATCTTTGGGTTTTATAACCTTCTCCGCCTGTGCAAGCTCTGCTTCCTGTTTTTTCCTGCTGCTTTCCTGCGCTTCTTCTATTTCATGTTTACTTTTTCTTTCCTTCCTGCCTTCCTCATCTAACGGCGCACCATATCCGCCTTCATCAATTAGCTCTGCGATATTGCCTGCTTCCAATGCAAAGCTATATTTAGATGAACCAAGATTCAGTACACAACGTATATCATTTCCTTCATATAAACATTTCACAATATCTTCTCCTGAAGATCCGCTGACATAAACATTGCCATTGGGTTCCTCACCTAGCAAACCATATTCATATACAGTATTTATACTTCCAACTTTTATTTTCAATTCTTTAGAATCAGAAGAAAAATAAGTAGCAGGGGTATCCTTATACTCTAAAAGTTTAAAAGATAAATCATAACAATAATCAAATTCATCAAAATTAATATATGCTGTGACAAGCAGATCACTACCGGTTGTTGCCGTGTTGCTAAAGGTTCCGGAAACAACCGTACTTATAACAGATTGCCCCGTTGCATCCCCGAAGTCATCTACTACCGCAACTTTTCCCCAGGAGTTATTGTTTCCTTCATCCGTACTGGAATCCTCTTCTATTTCTGAAACTACCTCTGCATTCTCTTCCCCATAGGAAAGCGTTGGAGACATAAATACACACCCCAATGCCAACGCCAGCGCTAATGTTCTTTTCTTCATCCTTTGACCCCCATTTTTTGTAATTTTATTTGAGACTGATAAGTTATCATATAATAATAGGAGGAAGGAAAGCAATTACCTGAAAGCATAGTACAAGAAGAAATTATTACTGTTCACGACCTTCACAGCAACACGCTTCGCGATGCACAGAAATCATACTTTGCAGGATTCTGCTACTGCAGCAGGGAGTCTCGGCGGCATCTGCCATTGTGCCGTGATATAAAAAGAGTTACAGACCGCAAAATGATTAATCTGTAACCCTAAAACTCTTATTAAAATATTACTTGAACGCTATATAAAAAAGCCCTCACAGAGCATTACTCCGAAGCAGTCTCAAAATTTGCCTTCGCCGTATCCACCGAATGCTCTGCTTTATTATCAATGTCCACATCATTTTCTGAGAAAGTACTTCCCGCGAAATCAAGGACTTCATTCCCAGGTAGATTCTCAATGCAGACCGCCGTTCCATTTCCGGTAAATGTATTATTCAGATAGTTGGGCGCTGTACCATAAGCCATGCTGCTGTTAAACTTCAGTGCAATTTTATTATTGGTAAAAGTACAGTCCATTGCATTTACCCAGGCTTCATTATTGGCAATTGCAGCCGTATCCCAACCATTAAAACTGCATTTGGAAAGTAAAGTAAGACAATACGCGTTCACCCCAATTCCAGAATTCCCTTTAAACTGGATTCCTGACATTTCCGCGTAATTTCCATTCAATCCGCGCAAGCTGACGGTTCCTGTGAAAGTAGTCACGTCATCTCCGTCTGAGCTGCCATAAATTCCCCACACATGATTTCCAAAAACAATATCACCATCATAAGTTACTGCCGGAAGATGAAGGTAAACCGGAATTTCCGATGACACCTCTTCCTCAATGGAAGCCAGCAATGCATTCAGTTCCTCTGTGGTCTCCATAGGCGTATCCTCTGAAAAATAGGTAACTGCTGCCTGCTTTTCAATGGTAAGCCGTGTGCTAAGAGAAATCGTATCTCCGTTTTTCATCGTCAGATTCCACAAGATATCGTTAGTACCGCTGTCTGAGGTATAAATAATATCAGAAACATATGCTGCATTTGGAAAACTCTCGTTATGAACCGGTTCTACATAATCTACCTTCCGGGAATTTTCTCCAGGTTTTGTATCCACCTTACAGGAAACTACCTTTTCTGTAAATTCTTCCCACGCCAGTTCTCCAGTCTCCTGATCCAGAACATACAGCTGACATGGAAGGGCACTCTCCATTCCCTGTGCCAATGTATCAGTACGTTCACCCTGGGCATGTCCTGTTACTCCATCATCTTCGGAAAAATTCAACAGCAGTTTATAAGATTTTCCTTTGTCTTTATAAACCACCTGCGCCCCTCCCTCATAGGACTTCGGACGGTGATGCAGGGAAAAAGCTGCTCCAACAGCTGCCAGAAGCACTACCACAGCAGCTGCTCCAAAAGCCGCCTTTCTCCATCGTTTCGGTGCTTTTATCTCCTGTTTTTCCTTCTGGACTGCTGTACAGTGAGGACAAAAAGAAGCGTTGTCCGAAAGAGGCTGTCCGCATTTTATACATTTTTTACTCATATTTTTCTCCTATTACGATATATTTATGGTTAACATACCTTACAGCTAGAGCGTGTTTGAAAAAGGCTTTCTGCAAAATGTGCGTCACAATTTGTGGGAGATTTCGCTCGGATGAGGGCGCCGTAGCGGGCTACGGCAACCGAATTCCGGTGAAATCTCCCGCAAAGTGGGGCGTGCAGATTGCGGGAATGATTTTTCAAACACACTCTAGTAAGTAATTATCCATCTTGTATTATAAATTTACAGGCTTTTTTCCAGAGACCATAAGCTTTTTATGCTTTACAAAACCTCCATCAGATGAAGGATATTCTTGTATCTTTTCTCCGGATTTACCATGGTACAACGCTGGACGATCCTGCCCATTCTTCCGCTGGCAAGCTTCCTGGAGGGATGTTCCCCAGTCAGCATAATGTTCAGCAGAACTCCCAGTGCATAAATATCCGCACGCCCATCAGACTGGGAGAGCCCATACTGTTCCGGTGCTGCAAAGCCTGTGGTTCCAAGAATCTGTGTATCTTCTCTGTTTTCATTTTTATAAATTCTGGAAGCATCAAAATCGATAAGAACCGCTTCGGTTCCACGTATGATCACATTATCTGGCTTTACATCTCTATGTACAACTCCCAGGGAATGAAGCACCCACAAAGCCATGCACAGCTGGCGGGTGATCTGCTTTGCCTGTGCCGCTGTCAAAAGTCCGCCCTGTAAAATCTCCCCCAGCGTATCACCTTGCACATATTCTTCCAGAAGAGCTGTTTTTCCCTCCTTTTCCCCCACCTCCATGATCTGGGGCAGATTGGGACAGGATACCGTAAGAAGCTTCCGGTACACTTCACTGCTGCCGGAAAAATGTCTGAAAATATAGCGGTTTCCGCTTGCCCTGTGGCGTATCAAGGTTACTTCGCCCCGCTCGCTTTTTTTGATCAATGTGACCCTGTCATATTCGTCACAAACTGCGCCTAAAAGACTGTCATAAATTTCCATATTTCTCCTTATCACCAACTATCATTCCCCAAATGGACATATCACCTGCACGCTATGAGAATCAGCTGTTCCTCGCCAATGGCACTCCCACAGCTATGGAACACTGCCAGAGGGTAACAACCACTATGCTGACTGCATATTGTTTTTCAGAATTTTTTATAGTATAGTTTTATTTGATTGTATTGTTAAAATTATTTTAACTTATTGACAAATTATTGTAAAGGCGCGAATATGAAAAAGAAAAATACAGATGGTTTACAGCAGGAGCTTATGGATTCCCCGGATCTGAGCCAGTTTCTGTCCCAGAACCAGGAGCAATTTGAAAATAAGAGTGTGGCAGAATTATTAAACCGTCTGTTCGAGAAGAAACATATCTCTAAGGCAGCGCTTGCCAAACAGGCCGGTATGAGCGAAATATATCTCCATCAGATTTTCGCAGGCCGCCGTAATCCATCGCGGAATCGTCTGCTGTGCCTGTGTTATGGGCTTGAAGCGACGGTTGACGAAACCCAGGAACTGCTGAAGCTTTGTGGAATGGCACAGCTTTATCCGAAATTAAAAAGAGATGCCATTATTTATTATGGACTGCTTCATAGGCTTAAGTTGTTTGAAATTAATGATAAACTTTTTGAGGAGAATGAAGAGACGTTGTTTTAATTCTCTTCACCCAACGCCTAATGATACAAAACTTAGATTCTACATGTTACAAAGCACGTTGTTGTGCACAGGTTACTGTTCACTGGTAACATTCCGCGAGGTGTTTTTCGTGAACAAAGTTCACAGAAAACCCGAGAATTAAGTTTGCGCAGCAAACGCTACTTCTTGTGCTTGTCACAAGAAGGTTCGTCTTTCTGTGCATCGCGGAGCGGTTACTGGTCACAGAGTGAGCAGTAACGTGCACAGCAGAAGTTGTTATTTGATTTATAATTTCTTCTTGCCACCACTTTTATAATGTGCTATTATACCACCAGAAACAAATGGGAATGAATGTCTCCCCGGGATCATCCCGAACCGCTTATTAAGCTGATGACTTCTGTGATAACAATTGTCGCAGGAAGCATCAGCTTTTCTGCGTAAAAAGGAGGAATTTATAACAATGTTAACATCTCTGGCTTTTATTTTTCTTGTGGGACTTTCCCTGGCTGCTATTTGCCAGATACTGAAACTACCGCGTATTATCGGTATGCTGATCACCGGTATTTTACTGGGACCTTATGTGCTGAACGTATTGGATCCGTCGATTCTGTCCATCTCATCGGAGCTGCGGCAGATCGCGTTGATCATTATCCTGCTGAAAGCGGGACTTTCCCTGAATCTTGCCGATCTGAAGAAAGTGGGACGTCCTGCCATCATGATGGCCTGCATTCCTGCAACTTTCGAAATCCTGGCTTACTTTTTGCTGGCACCGTATTTTCTGGGAATTACCAGACTGGAAGCGGCTGTGATGGGCGCTGTAATGGGTGCGGTATCCCCGGCTGTAGTTGTCCCAAGAATGGTACAGTTGATGGATGAAAAATACGGCACAGCCAAAAGCATTCCCCAGATGATCCTGGCAGGCGCTTCCTGTGATGATATTTATGTGATCGTGCTGTTTTCCACATTTTCTACTATGGCACAGGGCGGCAGCGCACATTTGAAAGATTTTATCAACATTCCGGTTTCCATTATCCTGGGTATTGCACTTGGAAGTGTGGCTGGTTATCTTCTTTCCTTGTTTTTCGAAACTGCTTATGCGCACAGTCATATGGTGCGAAACAGCATGAAAGTGATCGTAGTAATGGGCGTGGCTTTCCTGCTTATGTCCATTGAGACATGGCTGAAGCCTGTGGTTTCCGTCTCCGGACTTCTGGCTGTGATAAGCATGGCTTGTGTTTTGAAGCTAAAATGCACCGCCTCCGTTTCTGCCCGCCTTTCCCAGAAATTCGGGAAACTATGGCTGGCTGCTGAAGTCCTGCTTTTTGTACTTGTAGGTGCTTCTGTAGATATCCGCTATACCTTAAAAGCCGGTCCTGCTGCCCTGGCCATGATCTTTGCAGCACTTCTGATCCGTACCCTGGGCGTTTCTCTTTGTGTTACCGGAACAAACCTAACATGGCGGGAAAGACTGTTCTGTTCCATTGCCTACCTTCCGAAAGCAACCGTACAGGCAGCGATTGGGTCTGTTCCAATGGCTATGGGACTTTCCTGCGGGCAGATCGTGCTTTCTGTGGCTGTACTGGGAATTCTGATCACTGCACCACTTGGAGCAATCGGGATGGATTGCAGTTATAAGAAGCTGCTTTCCAGGGAAATCGATAAAAGCCAGATATTCTCTAGCTAACATATAACGATACAGGAAAAGTGGAACATTCTGTTTATTAATTTTAAAGAATGTTCCACTTTTATTTTTTACTCTATTCCAAATTCTTCCATCAGATGTTGACAAAATTCTGGGTCTTTTGCTATTCTTTTACAATCTTCTATGCGATTTTCTTCTAATAATTTATCTATCAATCGTGCCATAGAACTTCTTCCCTCTGCTCTTCCCTCCGCTCTTCCCTCCGCTCTTCCCTCCGCAAGACCCTGGGTTCTGCCCTCAGTAAGTCCCTGGGTTCTGCCCTCTGCGAGTCCTAATTCACGTGCCGCCTCTTTTTCCATTTCCATTTCTTCCCATCTCTGCATATATCTCACACTCACTTCCTCACTGGATTTGATACTGCATATACGCTTCTGCATCTTATGTATTCTTTCGCTTTTACAGCCATCTGCCATGTCCTGAGTGGTATGTTCAATATAATGAAGCAATTCTACCAGCTCCGAACTTACTTCATCTGGATTTTCCCCATGGGTATTCAGAAAAATGCGGGTAGCGCCATCCTCAAGCGATACAGATGGATCCTCTTTACAGGTCATCTCAAATGTATACATATATTTTCTCTTCCCAAACAAATCAAACGGAGCTATCAGAATAATATAAATATCATTCATTTTGTTAAAATCACGTTCACCGGGTTTTAATAATTTCGCATCAATAATACTTTCGTAATATCTGCTTCTTTTGGGAAGATTCTTCGTATTCGTCCCCTGTACCTCTGTATCATATACAACTTCATCTGTATCCTTTGCCCACACATCCACTTTAGCAAAACGATACGCTGGTGAAATCCGTGCTTCTTTTTCTGTCTGGGGTAGGTGCTTCAAAACTACATCTTTTCCAAGAATAATTTCCAATACATCCCGCATATTCTGCGGATCTTCCATCGCCTCAGCAAACAGAAAACGGTCCAGCAGGTTCAAATCCTTTAGATCTTTCATCCATCAGTTCTCCTTTTATTATATAGTTTTCTATATTGGAAGTAAAGAATAACTGTGCACCGTTTTTCTGTTTTTCCTCTATAACCATACCTTACAAAATCACAGCTTAAAAGTAAAGTTTTATCGTTCGAAAAATTATCCCATAAAATTACAAAATCCGCTCTGGTCATTTACATTTCCAGCATATATAATGATGTCAGATGCATAAGACCGCTCACAGAACACTTTTTGCAAAGAATCGCAAATTTATTTTCATATTTTACGGAGGCATTTCCCATGATAAATTTTGATTTTTACACTCCTACCAGAGTTCTTTTCGGTGCAGACCGGGAAAACGAGGCTGGCAAACAGGTTGCCGCATTTGGTGGGCATAAAGTTATGATCATTTATGGAAAAAAAGGAGGACATGTTGAATCATCAGGACTATTGGAACGTGTACATCAGAGCCTGAATGGAGCCGGACTTTCCTATATAGACTTTAGTGGCGTGGTTCCCAATCCTCGCCTTTCCCTGGTAAAAGAAGGGATCCGCATTGGACGGTCGGAAGGTGTTGACTTCCTTCTGCCAATTGGAGGCGGCAGCGTAATTGATACAGCAAAGGGAATCGGTTACGGAATCGCCAATGATTTTGAAATGGAAGATCTGCTTTACGGTCGTGTTAAAACAGATAAAAACCTGCCCATTGGCGTTATTCTTACAATCGCTGCCGCAGGCTCTGAAATGTCTTCTTCTATGGTTCTCACCATTGAAGATGGTATGATGAAACGTTCCTACGGGCACGACTGCTCCCGCCCTAAATTTGCTATTATGAACCCCAAACTTACCTATAGTCTTCCCGCTTACCAGACAGCCAGCGGCGCAGCTGATATTATGATGCACACTATGGAGCGTTATTTTACCCCTACAGACACAGATACCATCCTTACTGACCGGATTGCAGAGGGACTGATGATTTCCGTTCGTGATGCCGCCCAGGTTGCTGTAAAAGACCCTGAGAACTATGACGCCCGGGCTACTCTCATGTGGGCCGGAAGCCTTTCCCATAACGGTCTGACCGGTGCCGGAAGGGTATCTGATTTCGCCACACATAAGATTGAGCATGAACTCGGCGGTATGTTTGATGTAGCTCACGGAGCCGGACTTGCATCTGTCTGGGGAAGCTGGGCTAGATATGTGTATAAGACAAATCCGGGAAGATTTGCACAGTTTGGTGAGAAGGTTTTCGGAATTGATGCTTCCCAGACCAGCGATTCTGATATTACGGATACTGTTCTCGCATCCATCACTGCCTGGGAGACCTGGTGCCACTCTATAGGCATGCCAACCACCCTTACAGAGCTTGGAATCCGCCCAACAGATGCTCAGATTGAAGAAATGGCTGAAAAATGCGTATACGGAAGAAATGGGCATGTTGGGTTCTTTCAGAAATTGGAGAAAGAAGATATTGCCTCGATTCTTCACGCGGCTATCTAATTATAGATACATTCTATAATTTTCTGACAGTATTCTGCAAAATATTTTTCCAAATTAATTATTACAAAATTTCTGAGAACTATAACGTAAAATCATTCAAATACATGATTTATTTCACAAAAATTCCGGCAGGCAAATGAGAATTTTCCGTTACTATACATCAAGTAACCTGTAACATTTCCCATCTGTCTGCCGGAATTAAAAAAAATCAAGCTTTCTTTTTTATGCTGCTCATTTGCAGGATATTATTTGTTACTGTTCACGCCGAAACCAGTAACTATTATTTTTCTTTATTTCCCTGTTCTCTCTTCTTTTTTCTATAATTCATAACTACTGCAATTTCCGCAGCAACCAGAAGTGCTCCCAGAATCACATCCACTGTGATAAATGTTTTTCTCCATGCAGGCATCTTTGTTGCGTTCTGATATGCCTGCTCTGTATAAGCACCACTGTTCACTACCGTATACAAAATATTTTTAGATGCCTGGCGAAGAGCTTTTGTCATAGTAGCACTCTTGTCTGTAATATGTGCAAACTGGCTGACCATATTTAACATCAGATCAGTTCCTGCACGTACACCAGCATCTGCATTCTGATAACCATATCCGCCAAAATAGTCTGTAATCGCAGCTCCACGGAATCCCCATTCGTCACGAAGAACTTCTGTCATCAATGGCTTACTTGCCCCAACCCATGTTGTTCCAACAAAGTTAAACGCAACCATAACACCAATGCTTGTTCCTTCAAAATTCTTTATAGCCAGTTCAAATGGTTTCAGATAAATTTCACGCATTGCCTGTTCGGTCGTCCAGGTACAGAGCATTTCCCTGGTATTAATTTCCTGGTCGTTCAATGCAAAATGTTTCAGATATGCATACACGCCTTTTGTTGCGGCACCATTAATTTCAGCTGCACCAATATAGCCACCAAGCACACCATCTTCTGAATAATACTCAAAATTTCGTCCACCAAATGCTGAACGGTGTGTGTCCATAGCAGGTCCATACCAGCCGTAGTTATCAATATCTGCATATTCCTGTCCCATTGCTTCACCAAATTTCTCAGCAATTTCTTTACTCCAGGTCTGTGCAAGCATTACCTCCACACAATATGAGGTTCCATAATGCTGTGTCATAAAGTTGTTAACACCTGCTGGTCCGTCACATTCTGCAGTCGCAATTTTATCGATAGATTTGATTGCCGCTGTATGCCAGCCACCAAATTCGATCATATTTTCCATTTCATCATAAGTCAGCTCATCAAGCAGATCATCCCACTTTGGATCTTCATAATCCAAACCTCTCAAGTCTGCTAGTTTCACATTATTCTTAGCTCCGGTAACAGGCATTTCATCTGAATCATTATTATAAACTGTTCCATCATAATTTGCATTTGAAACATAAGTTGCAAGAAGCTCATCACTCATAGTGTGCTGCTTTTCAGATGGAGCAGCTGTTGCTTCTTTATAATTTGCAAAGCTGTCTTTTCGTGAAAGATAAGTAATATCACAGCTATCATCGCCCTCTACATCTGCAAAACGTGTTACAGCTGCTGTATCATCAGATCCTCTTGGATTGCTTTCATCATATATAACCGTGTCAGATACCTTGTAAGTCTTCTCATCCAGTACATTATGGGAATCTGAACGAAGGCTGATTTTATAATCACCTTTTTCAAGTACATAGCACTGATTTTCATAGCTGTCGAAAGAGGCCATATCATCGCGGCTGAAAGAAACCGTTATAGTCTGACTCTCTCCTGGCTGAAGCAGATTGGTTTTTTCAAACTGAATCAGATTTGCAGAAGCTTTTTCAATACCACCGTTCGTATACGGAGGATTATAATATACTTCTACAACATCCTTTCCTGCTGTGTCTCCTTCATTTGTTACCGTTACATCAAACGTAATATTTCCATTTTCATCTTCCTGGATCTCTCCCATTTTCTGAGAAAACTTGGTATAAGAAAGCCCATAACCGAATGGATACTGCACAAGGGCATCATAATCGATCAGTCCTTCCTCAGCTGCCGTTTCGTAAAATTTGTATCCCACATATATATTCTCATTGTAATCTACAAAAGTTCCAGGCTGAAGAGAGCCATTATCTGCTGCAATAATCTCAGCTACATAATCCTGGATGTTGTCATAGGTAAAATCTCCAATATTATTAAAATACGGAGTCTGTGTTAAATCTTTCACCCATGTATCTACTGTTTTACCACTTGGATTTACTTCACCGGAAATAATTTCTCCAAGAGCATTAAATCCTGTACTTCCAGCACCAGGACAAAGAAGTACACCTTTAATCTGCGGATACTTATCTGTCCAGTTCATCTCCATGGTGTTTGCACCATTATATACAACAATTACATTATCAAAATTTTTGCATACAAGAGCCACCATATCCTGTTCTGTTTTATCCAATGTCAGATAAGACTGCCCTTTTTCAAAATCGTCATAATCTCCATTATTGGTATAGGTTCCATTTTCTGCAATAGACTGATTATCCGGATCAAAACTATCGTTATGGATCACTTCATACATATCCGTCGGAAGATCAAAACATTCTCCGCTGACACGAGCTACCACCACTACTGCGTAATCAGAAAAATCCTTCGCATTTGCCAGCATTTCCTCACTATATGCATCTGCTGTAGGCTCTGGCAGAGTGTAATCCTGTACCGAGGTACCAGCTTCTGGCCTTGCATCGGCATAATTTTTATAAAAATCTGTCAATTCTGTGTTTAACTCAAATCCTGCATTTTCAAGTCCCTGCAATAACGATACAGAAGTTGAAGAATCAGAGGCTCCTGATCCGGATCCGCCATAAATCGGATTTGTTGAAGCCCATCCAAATACATTCAATTTTTTTACATCTGTAACAGGAAGCACTTTATCTTCATTCTTTGCCAGAACGATTCCTTCCTCCGCCGTCTCCTGCACGGTATTTCTAGATGCTTCTTTTGCTTCTTCTGAAATATCCTTTTTCTCAGCCAGAGCTGCATTCAAGGTATCTCCATAAACACCGAAACAAATTGTGTTTACACACACTACTACAGCCAGCAGCCATGCAAACAGCGCCTGCCATCTGATCAGACATTTCTTTAGCTTATCCATTTTGCGGACTGTTACTGCAACTGCAATTGCAACAACCAGAAGAACTGCCAGTACAATCAGGTATCCTGAAATTGTACTCAGGACCATTTTCACATCTTCTGTACTAAAAGTCATTTCTTTTTTCCTCCCTTGTTTTTCTATAAGCCGCAGATCTTCCCAAAACACATTGTCTTACTTTACTTTAACTGTGTGTTTTTTGCTCTAGCAGCTGTAAAAATTCACAAGGGAGACCATAACATAATTTTATATGGTGCAGAAAAATTTTACCTATTTTGACATTCTCCTTACATAATTGGTATCAACACTTTTATTACAAACCAATTATCTTCACATTTGATTTGAACATGACCATTGTATTTTTTCACTGTATAAATAATACTGGTGACGCCATATCCATGTCTTGTCTTATCCTCTTTTGTAGTCACCGGAATACCTTTTTTAAATTTCAATTGTTCATAGCAACAATTTTCAAAACGAATAATCAGAAACTGATTTTTCTGATACACTGCTCCCTGAATGATCCTATCCTCTTCCTCTTCATATTTCGCAACACACTCCATAGCATTGTCTATAATATTACCAAAAATATTGCTGATATCACGTACTGCCAGATTCTGTAGAAGCCTTCCATCCGCATTACAGATAAACTGTATATTTTTCTGCGCGCACTGCATCTGTTTCTGTGTCAAAATCGAATCCAAAACTGCATTCCCCGTTACTTTCTGTGAATCGTACTGCTGTACTGCCGCTTCCAGTTCTTTCAGATAGGACTCCCTTTCTTCCGGCGAGCAGGCATTTCGAAGTGCAGCAATCTGATGTTTCAGATCATGGCACTGACGGCTGATATACTCTGTATTCATTTTGAAATCCAGATATTGTCTGTACTGAAGATTCAGCATATGATTAATAGCTGTCAGTTCTTTCTTCACGTTTTCTTCCTGCCAGCTACGTTGAAGAAAAAGAATTACAGCAATCGCTCCAAAATCTACTAAAGTTCTGACAACTGCCAGAATCATTCCTGCATCTATTTCCACTGTTGTACGATAGTTTACACGGTAAAAACCCAGATTTCCAACAATCATTGCAAGCAATGCAACTAGAACAAATATCAGAGTCTGCCGTCTTTCCATACGTGTAAAATGCTCTGAAATTCTTTGTTCCAAATAATAAAAAAGCCCATACATCCCCCCAAAAGAAATAATCAATATAACCATTGCTTCCACATTCAACAAAGTATCTCCACCTATAAGCCAGTAACTTAACAGCCATTCCGCTGATGCTGCTAATTCACCGGCAACAAAGCCGACCATTCCGTAGCCTACCGCACTGAAAAAATCCACCTCACAAATCACCCATATACATAGAATCATAAAGCAGACACTGATCACCATATCTACGATCCACTCAACAGTATTTCTCTGCAGCCAGGTTACAATTACAAAATTCAGTACCAGAATCATTATTCCAGACAACAACGTTCCTAATATAGAATAAATCTTAGATTTTCTTTTTTCCAGTAACAATATCATTACTGTAATTCCCAGCCACTGTGCCAATGCTGTAATTAACCTTGGAAGTCCCGGCAGTCCCGCTTTAAACATATTCTCCCTCTCCCATATACTCCGTCAGAAGCTCCATAAACTCTTTTTTCCTGGATCTGCTTACGGTCAGTGTTTCGCCATGTATCTGAATCTCATTGTTTCTCACACTCTGAACTTTTGCAAGATTTACGATCAAACCACTATTGCAACGAAAAAAAGGCTTCCCCTCCAGTCTTTTTTCCATTTCCTTAATTGTACAGTAAAACGTAATAATTTCGTGTTCCAAATGAATGTGAAGATAATGTTCTCTGTTTTCCATATAAAAAATATCTTTCAAACCTACATTCCGAACTCCCGTAGGAAACTGTAAAGACAGGTATTCCACCTTTTTACTTTCCAGTTCCCTTAATGCCCTGTCCATCTGTTGTGAAAACAGTCTATAGCGCACTGGTTTCAGAATGAAGCCTCTGGCTTCTACGTCATATCCCTGTATGGCGTACTCTGCCATGTTTGTAATAAAAATGATAATAACCGCTTTATCTTTTTCTCGGATTTTTCTTGCAGTTTCCATTCCGTCAATATGTTTCATACGGATATCCAGCAAAATGACTTGAAACTGTTTTGCATATTCATCTAAAACATCAATTCCATCACAATAGCATCTGCTCTGTATGGCAATTTCCCTTTCTCTGCTATATCTGGAAAGGAAATCAACCAATTGTTCTCTATATTTTTCCTCATCTTCTACTATCGCTACATGAATCATTTTGTCTCCTTCCCCTCAGCAGGCTCATCACATTCAGCCTTGCTTCGCCGCCACAGCTTCCCCAAGCCTGTTATAAATTGTTTTTGCATCTAACAGATGTGGTACTCCTGTAGCATCCGCCGGAGCGCCCGCGGTTACTAGAATATATTCTCTGTCATAGATCTGGGCAAAGCTTGCCAGACAGTGTCCTGCTTCAGACGTGTATCCCGTTTTCCCTCCCAGGATTTCACCGCCAGTAACCGTAGTATCCGACATATTTTTAAACATGGTGCTATAATAGGTAATTCCATCCGGATGTACATTAGTCGCCGGAGTGGAATGAAAATGGCTCTCGATCACGTCCCGGAATGTATCATTATGTAACGCGTATTTCAGCAGCAGTGCAATATCATAAGTCGTACTATAATGTTCCGGGTCATGGAGTCCTGTACAGTCCATAAAATGGGACTTTTTCATTCCTATGGATTTCGCCTTCTGGTTCATCCTTTGCACAAAAGCCTCCTCCGATCCAGATACCGCATCGGCCAATGCCAGACAACACTCTGCCCCAGACGGCAACATCGCCCCATAAACCAGATCCCGCACCCTCACACTTTCCCCTGGCCGGAACCCAGCCTGTGTAGCGTCCTGTCCATCCAATGCATAAAAAATATCATCACTAAGTGTGATCTCACCGTCCAGATCCGAAAATGCTTCCAACGCCACAATCGCCGTCATGATCTTTGTCATAGAAGCCGGATAAATCCGTTCCTCTCCATTCAGATCCCCGATCACCCTGCCACTCTTCACATCCATCAAAACCACATTAGAGCTATTCACTCCCGTTACATCCAGCTCCTTCAGCGGCGGCCCATCAAACCTCCCCAGGAACCCCGAAACCTTCGCCCCCAGCCCCCTGTTCCAGCAAAAAGCCCCCGCCAGCAACACCAGGATCAGAATCTCAATCAGCGCACTAACCACCATCCTGCGCCTCTGCAGTCTCTTACGCTGACTCCTGCTACCGCTTCCATTTCTCCTAGCCCTATTTTCTCCCCGGCTTCCAGTCGCTGCTCTATCCGTATTTCCTCTTTGGCCGCCTCTTGTTACGCTCCCCATATTCCCTCTTCGGACACTTTCCCTTGATCTGTCTTTATTTCCAGCCTGATTGCTTTCATCTTCCAACCTGCCAGTCCGTCTATCCCCTCTATCTCTATACTCTGCCATCCGCAAAGCACCACCTTTCTCATCTATTCCTACATTATACACCATCCCATCCTATCACACCATTCTTTAATTTTCCTATAACCGCCTACCTCCACCACCAACGCAGCGTTCTCTCTTTCCATCACACCCTCCTCCACCAGCGCAGCGTCCGCGTCCCTCCTACACTCCTTCTTTTCTCCCCATTCCGCCTTCCACCGCCAGCGCAGCGTTCTCATCACACCCTCCTCCCCTCCTGCACCTCACCGCCCTCCGCCACCATCCCCCGGCGTACCTCACCCCACAACGCAAAAAAGCACCCACCTCGCGGTGAGTGCTCTTCATTTTCATCTATTAAGCTAACTTGATCGGGTTGATCTTCACTCCAGGACCCATTGTCGGAGCAATAACAACGCTCTTTAAATACTGTCCTTTCAGTGTGCTAGGTCTAGCCTTTACAATAGCTCCAATCAGCGTCTGGAAGTTGTCGCTTAACTGCTCCTCAGTAAAGGAAGCTTTACCGATCGGCACATGGATAATGTTTGATTTGTCAAGACGATACTCAATCTTACCAGCTTTGATATCATTGATAGCCTTTGTAACATCCATAGTTACAGTACCAGCCTTCGGGTTAGGCATTAAACCTTTCGGTCCAAGTACACGACCAAGACGTCCAACAACACCCATCATATCCGGAGTTGCTACAACAACGTCGAAGTCAAGCCATCCCTCATTCTGGATCTTCGGAATAAGGTCCTCAGCGCCAACGAAATCAGCACCTGCAGCCTTAGCTTCCTCAGCTTTTGCATCCTTAGCGAATACAAGAACGCGAACAGTTTTACCTGTACCATGTGGCAGAACTACTGCACCACGGATCTGCTGATCTGCATGACGTCCATCGCAGCCTGTGCGGATATGAACTTCGATAGTCTCGTCAAATTTGGCAACAGCAGCTTTTTTAACTAAGCTGATAGCTTCATTAGTATCGTATAATGTTGCGCGGTCAACTGCCTTAGCAGCCTCCACGTATTTCTTTCCTCGTTTCATTTCTATAACCTCCTGTGGTATTTGCGGGGAAAAGCCCTCCCACTTACTATTTGTGATTAATCAACTACTTCAATTCCCATACTTCTTGCAGTACCAGCAATCATGCTGGCTGCTGCTTCGATGGATGCTGCATTTAAGTCTTTCATCTTAAGCTGAGCGATCTCCTCAACCTGAGCTTTTGTAACTTTAGCAACTTTTGTTTTGTTCGGTACGCCGGAACCGGATTTGATGTTTGCAGCTTTCTTAAGAAGAACTGCAGCCGGCGGAGTTTTGGTTATGAAGCTGAAACTTCTATCTGCATAAACAGTGATTACTACAGGAATGATCATACCATCCTGATCTGCTGTTCTCGCATTGAACTCTTTTGTAAACTGAACGATATTTACACCGTGCTGTCCAAGAGCCGGACCTACAGGTGGTGCTGGAGTTGCTTTACCAGCGGGAATCTGTAATTTGATATATCCTGTTACTTTCTTTGCCATTTTCGGCACCTCCTATGTGGTATTGGCGGGGGTATGTCCCTCCCACGATATTGTGTTACCTTTGTCTGTTACATTTTCTGAACTTCTGCGAAACTGATTACAACCGGTGTTTCGCGTCCAAACATCTCTACATTGATCGTTACAAGCTGCTTCTGCGGATTGATGGCAGTCACAACACCTGTAGTCTCTTTCCAGGCTCCGCCTGTTACAACAACGGTATCGCCCTCGACGAAATCAACGCGGACAGTCTCATCTTTGATGCCCAGCGGCTTCATTTCTTCTTCTGTGAGCGGTACAGGCTTGGATCCCGGACCAACAAACCCAGTCACTCCACGGGTATTCCGGACAACATACCAGGTATCGTCGTTCATGACCATGTTGATAAGAACATAGCTTGGGAACATTTTTCTCTGGACCTGCTTGGAAACACCATTACGCATCTCCACAACGTCTTCCAGAGGAACCCGTACTTCCAGAATCTGATCCTCAAGATGTCGGTTTTCAATTGTCTTCTCAATGTTGGCCTTTACCTTGTTCTCATAACCGGAATAGGTATGGACAACGTACCATTTTGCTTCTGACATACAATCACCTTTGTCCTTATTTGATTAAAAGATTAATGCATTCCAGAATGCCTGCATCCATCACACTGATGATCACACCGAGAATTACGGTTATGACAATAACAACAACTGACTGTTTCATCAGTGTATCGCGGTCTGTCCAGACAATTTTGTTGAACTCTGCCTTCAGCCCCTGGAACCAGGATTTCTTCGGCTCCTTAGCCTTGGCGGTCTTGCCTGCAGATTTTTCTTTTTCTTGCATAGCCTAACCTCACAATCTAAAGTGACTATTTTGTTTCCTTGTGCATTGTGTGTCTCTGGCAGAACTTACAATATTTCTTGGTTTCCATTCTCTCAGGATGGTTCTTTTTCTCCTTGGTCATATTGTAGTTACGCTGCTTGCACTCTGTACATGCTAATGTAATCCTAACGCGCACAACTTCCACCTCCAGTGTTTTCATTTGCATGGTCTTAAATCAGCCTTTTCGGTGTATCCGCCACCGTTTTTCGGCATAAAAAAAAGACCTAACTTCCATGTCGCTTGTACAGTTTACCACACAGCGGACATATCCGTCAAGTCTTTTGCATATAATTCTTAAGGATTTTTTGACTAAAAATAAGCTCCAATCCATGCTGGATAGCAGCAAAAGGCAGTAGTGTCACAGAAGCTCTGTAAAGCCCTTGGGCGGCAAAGAAAAATCACTTTCCATGCACACTGAGAAAATATAATTCTCAAATTCCATTGTCCTGAAAAAGCCTGGTCTTTTCGGTGATTTTCCCAGAACAAAGCCCTGATCTTTTCGAATGATCTCGAAAGAATCAAGCGGAAGGCTCATCCCCCTGCCTGTCATTTTCATATAACTTTCCTTTAAGGTCCAAAGTGTAAAAAAAGCTTTGCCCGGGTCAGAAGCAGCTTCTATATATTCCCGCTCTGTCGAATGGAAATAATGCTCCGCAATTTCCAGAGGCGCATTGACATTCCGCTCAATGTCGCATCCCACTTCATCATCCGACACCACTCCCACCACATAGTCTCCGGCATGGGAGATATTAAAATGGAGATGATCCGCCACAGGCTTCCCATTTTCGGAATATTTCAGGCTGCTTTCGGAAAGTCCGTTCCCATTCAGGATCTTCCGGATCATAATTCCTGCGCCCAGACTCCTTTTTCGGTCATCCGGCTGAAGATACCGGATGACCTTCTTTCTTCTCTCTGGTCCAACTTGTTCCAAAAGACTTTCATTCTGCAAGGGATCCTCAAGAGTATTGATATTGATTCTATATAATTTTATCATTTCTTACTATAAAAAGCACCGGGTAGCAACTGTAGATTCCCCAGGCCTGCTCCAGACAGGTTGCTGTTCACTTCGCCATGTACGAATTCAACCTTTATTTTTTCTCAATATTGATCTTCTGGTCAAATCCGGTAAGGCTGAAAACATCGTACACTTCATCAGAAACATTTACAATCCTGAAGCCTTCCTTGCCTGCCATCTTCTTATAAGCGGCAATTACCAGACGAAGTCCGGCGGAAGAGATATATTCCAGGTTTGCAAAGTCAAATACCAGGCTTGTTGTGCCAGGATCAAGTGCTGACAGCTCCTTTTCCAGCTGCGGTGCAGTCTGGGTGTCAAGCCATCCTGTAATCTCCATAGTTACCTTGCTGCCCTCTGTCTTACTTACAATTTCCATTACAATTTCCTCCTTTAAGTTGCGTAAATCAATCAAAGAATGCAAGTCTGTCAAGTGCCTCAATAGCGCTTTCCAGATATCTGTCATCTGTAACCGGCCACTTATAATCCAGTCTGTAAAGAACCTGTGCTGTAAACCGGTTGCTGTAATCCAGGGTATAGATCTCATTTTCATTATGAGCCGTATACGCGATCAGTCCGGAAACAACATCCGAATCATCACTGTTCTTTGCAAATTCTTTTACTGCAGCCTCAAACTCTTCATCACTTACAATGTCAATGTCAAATCCATGGCTCCGCATTGCATAGATCAGATCCGCCATATAGATATGGTGGCTGTTGCAGGCGTGGAATACGGTAAATCTCCGGTCTGTCTGTACCAGTCTCAACACTGCAAGTGCAGTAGAATCAATTGGTGAAAATTCTGTAACTTCGTGCATAGCCCCAATTGGGAATTTACCAACTGCCTCATATCCTCTCAGACTTCGCAGGAATCCGTTTGTAATAAAGTTGATCTGGAATTCACCATCTGAATTTCGGCTCATCAGATTTCCTACACGGATAACCTTTCCGTCAAGCCCACTGGAAACAGCTTCCAGTACAGCTCTCTCTGCAAGAAATTTTGTGCGGATGTATTCATTTGTGATGTTCTGTCCAATATACAGATCGTTTTCATTAAAGACTCTGGACATTGGCGGAACACCATCGGAACCTTCTCCGGCAACAGAAACAGTAGAAATCTGGATCAGTCTGCGTCCGTTATTTTTACAGAATTCAATCAGATTTTCCACTCCGTGTACATTTATCTTCTCCAGTACATCACCAGCAGCAAAATGCTTTACGCAGGCTGCACAGTTAATAATGGTGTTAAATTTGTAATCTGCAAATTTCTCCACCTGTTCTTTCGAGGTAATATCGCCGTCCACACAGATAATACGCTCGCCAAACAGTTCCTGGCATGGATTATCGAAGTAATACATCAGCATATGCATCATTCGTTTCTCCATGGACTCATATTTACCCTTACGTACCAGACAGTAAACCTTACCGTCATAATTATCCAGGTAAGCCTTCAGAACATGAATTCCCAGGAAGCCGGTTGCACCTGTGATCATGATATCACCAATTTCTTCCTTTGTCACCTGGTTTACGTTTTCTTCCACATTTCCGCTGATCACGCTCTGGATCCGGTTATAATTGTAGCTGGAGAATTCATTCTCACTCTGCGGATTTTCAAATGCCTCACTGTTATCCACGATTGCAGAAAGCTCACGGATGGTCGGATATTTGAAAATGTCCGCATATACAATGGAAATATTCTTGGAAAGGCACATAACAGCAACTTTTGATGCAGTAAGTGAGGAGCCTCCAAGTTCGAAGAAGTTATCCTCAATTCCTACTTTTTCAATGCCAAGTGCTTTTTCAAATATCTCGCAAAGTTTAATCTGGACAGCAGTAACAGGCTCCACATAGGCTGTGCTTGCTGTGGTGGTTACTTCTGGTACCGGAAGTGCCTTTTTGTCGAGCTTTCCGCCAGGAGTCACCGGCATTTTCTCAAGATGGACAAAGAAGGACGGCATCATGTAATCCGGAATCAGCGGGTTCAAGAACAGCTTCAGCTCATCTTCCGGAATGGTTTCACCAGTATAATAAGCTGTGATATATTTGTTTCCACCTTTTTCAATTACAATAACAGCCGCATTCTTCACCAGATCATGCTTCAGAAGGGCACCCTCGATCTCACCAAGCTCGATACGATATCCTCTGATTTTTACCTGAGAATCGATTCTTCCGATATATTCAATATTTCCGTCACCTTTCATGCGGACCATATCACCGGTTCTGTAAAGACGTTTGTCCTCTTCGCATACGGAGAACGGATTTTCCACAAATACGGAAGCCGTCTTCTCAGGAAGATTGTGATATCCTCTTGCGATCTGACGTCCGGCATGGCAAAGCTCACCAGACGCGCCCACTGGAAGCCGTTTCATATTTTCGTCCACAATATAGCTGCGGATATTCCGCTGTGACTTACCGATCGGGATGTTGTCGTACTGTTTGTCAACCCAGAACTCTGTGGAGGAAACAGTATTCTCCGTTGGACCGTAGCCATTGATCATCTGGTAAGTTCTATCCCGGTAATATTTGAACTTCTCACCACCCAAGGTGACAAATTTCAGGCTCGGAGCATCGTCAAGAAGCGCTGCAACCAACTCGCCCATCTGAGTTGGGAAGGTAGCTGTGGTAATTTTTTCTTCTTTTATGAATTTTCCAACAGCAACCGCATCTTTTCGTATGCTCTCTGGCAAAATGTACAGTACTGCGCCTGCAGTAAGCGGAGCAAACAGGTCGATCACGGATGCATCGAAGCAGAAGCTTGCAAACTCTGCCACAATATCATCTGGTGTCAGTTTTCTTGTCATAAGGATATACTCGATCAGGTTCAGCAGGTTCCGCTGTTCAAGCATAACACCTTTTGGTTTTCCGGTGGAACCGGATGTGTAGATCATATAAGCCAGGTTCTCTGGTTTCGGAGCTGTAAGCTCTACAGAAAGTGCAAAGTCTTTGGATTCTGCTGCCACGTCATCCAGGCTGATCACATTCTGGTCGTAGAAGCCTACCAGACTGCGGTAACGGTCTATTACAAGCAGGTTTTCTGCCTCGGAATCCTTCAGCATGTACTCAATTCTGCTCTGCGGATATTCCGGATCCAATGGAACATACGCACCGCCGGCTTTCATAACACCGATATAAGCTACGGCATATTCCTTTGTTCTTCCGCACAGAATACCTGCAACCTTTTCCCTGCCAAAGCCATTTTCCGTAAGCTTCTGAGCAACATAATCTGACATATGGTCCAGTTCTTTATAGGTAAGCTCGCCCATTCCGTCTTTTACCGCCGGTCTGTCCGGATATTTTGCAACAGCTTCCCTGAACAGGTCTACAAAGGTCTTTCCGGCATGGGAAGGATCATCTTCCATTTTGGTTTCTTCCTCAAACATCAGTCTGATGTCTGCCGGCTCGTATTCTCTCAGGATTCCATCTGCCGTTGTTTCCAGGTTATCTGCAAGGTATTTGATGGTTTCCTCGTTGTACATGTCGCCTCTGTACTCAATCTCAAAGACAAACTTATTTCTCTCAATTGAAATACTGATGGAAACAGGTGCCTTTGCCGCATTCAGCTGAACAGGTTCTTCCTGCGCATATTCCCCGCCGATATTATCAAAGGCGAAGTTGTCGCCCTGATAGATCACCATGGCATCTGCCTTGATGTTGAACTCATGGCTGATCTGGGAGAACGGATAAATATCGTTGTTCATGGAATTAATCAACTGCTGCTGGACAGCATTCAGGCAATCCGCAGTGCTTCCTGAGAAATCACAGTAAACAGGAAGAGTCTTTACCAGCATACCCACGGTATCGGAAAGTCTGGAATCGTTTCTGCCGTGGTAAATAGTGGTAAATACCGCATCCTTCCTGAAATTGTATTTTCCAAGAGTAATACCAAAAGCAGAGATAAAGAATACATTCTCTGTAATTCCGTGCTTCTTACAGAATGCCTTCACGTCCTGTACGGAGAACTCACTGGTCTCACGATGATACATCTCTGCGGTTGGAGCTGCTCCGCTCTTGTCTGGATAGAAGTTGATGCTTCCGCCCGCATTTTCAAAAACGGATTTATAGTAGTTCTCTGCATTCTTATAAGCATCACTTGCCAGAGCATCCCTGTTATCAAGGGCCAGATCATAGGAAGTATACTCTTCCACTTCCAGCTTTTCTCCGCTGTAAGCCCTGTTAATGTCGTTCAGGATAATGCCCAGGGAGGTACCATCTGCAACAATATGATGAATGTCAAGGAACAGATAATTTCCATCACAGGTTCTGTGAATCTCAAAGCGGAAAAGCTGTTCATTAAACAGCATGTACGGACGAACCAGAGTTTCCCGGTTCATTCCATTTATAATCTGTGTCTTATAGGTTAAAGCATCATCACGTTTCTGAAGGACTTCTCCCTCGTCGCTCATAAAGAGACGTGTTTTCAGGTAAGGATGAGCTGCAACGGTGCTGTCAATTGCTTCTGCCAGCTTATCCAGGTCAACCTTTTTGTCAAGCTTCAGAAGATATGGAATGTTATAAATGGTGGATCCCATATTGGCTGTACACTCGATGAAAATTCCCTCCTGGGTATTGGTGAGAGGATAATTTTCCTGGATTTCCCTCTTGGTTTCTTTTCCGGCAGTCTTCACAAAGCCCTCTAACATCTGAATAGTTGGGTGATCCTTGATGTCAGATGTTTTTATCACAATGTCAAAAGCTTTAGAAATAAGGATATTCAGCTTAATAGCAGTGATAGAGGTCAGTCCTGCCTCGTAAATATCTGTGGTAATGCCGAATTCGGTATAGCCAAGAACCTCAGCAATACAGTCAAACAGCTTCTGCTGGGTCTCATTCTCCGGTTTCACGATCTCTTCCACTTTTCGCTCTGGCAGTGGAAGGGCTTTTTTGTTTACCTTCTGATTCTGGTTCAGCGGAATCTTGTCGATCTGCATGGTAACTGCCGGAACCATGTATGGAGGCTTGGTTTCTTTGATGAAATCATTTAACTTATTTATGTCAACCTGACCGTCAGATACTACATAAGCTGCAATATATTTTCCGCCGCCATTTGGATCGTCAAAAGCCACTACGGTTGCATCCTTTATGCCTTCGTATCTTCTTATGACCTCCTCAACCTCGGAAAGCTCAATTCTAAAGCCTCTGACCTTAACCTGGGAGTCTTTTCTTCCAATGATCTGGATGTTTCCATCCGGAAGATATCTGGCAACATCACCGGAATGATACAGGACTTCATAACCTTCTGCATCGTCATAAATATTCTTCGTATAAACTTCCGAAGTTTTCTCCGGTTTATTCAGATAGCCTCTGGAAACCTGCCATCCGGAGATCATCAGTTCACCGCAGGCACCGTATGGAAGCAGATGACCAAACTTATCGGCTATATAAAGCTTGAAATTATCAAGCGCTTTTCCGATTGGAATATTTGAATAATATTTATCCACTTCAAATACAGTTGTAAAAATTGTGCACTCTGTAGGACCATACGCATTAAAGAATTTATAATCCTTCGGCGGTTCCATAGGAACAAGCTTCTCTCCACCTATGGAAAGATATTGCAGACTCTCGCAGCTCATTTCCATCGCAAACTGTCTTCCCACCTGTGTAGTCATAAAGGAATGGGTAACGCCATTCTCTTCAAAATAACGCTGAAGTGCAATAAAATCAAGACGGATTTCTTCCGGAATAATGTGAAGCTCTGCACCGTTTGCAATTGCACCGTAAATATCCATCATGGAAGCATCAAATCCAAAGGACGCATAAGCTGCTATTTTGGAGCTGTGATCTACCTGGTAATACTTTTTGTACCAGTGGCAGAATGCAGTGATATTTCCATATTCCAGCATACAGCCTTTCGGCACGCCGGTGGAGCCGGAAGTGTACAGTAAAATAAACAGATCATGAAGCTCTGGCTTCTTAAGTTCCACATCACGCTCTTCCAGCTGTGGGATCTCATCTGTAAATAAAACAGGTCCCTGATAGCCGTCTACCAGCGGCAGAAGCTCTCTGTCTGCGATCAAAAGCTTAGCAGCAGAATCCTCCAGCATGTACATCAGGCGGTCTTTCGGGTAAGTAGGGTCAAGAGGCTGGTATGCCGCACCGGCTTTGATCACGCCCATTGGTGCGATGGCCATGTATTCGCAGCGGGGGATCAGAATGGAGACTACATCCTCCCTGCCGATTCCCTGGGATGCAATATATTTTCCAAGTCTGTTGCTGAGCTCGTCCAGTTCTTTGTATGTATATTTCCGGTCTTTAAATACCACTGCGGTGTGGTCTGGAATGGTCTCTGCCAATTCAGCGAACATGTCAGAAATGGTTTTGCTTCTGTCAAATTCGTTTTCTGTATGATTGAATTCTGCGATCTTGTTTACCCCACTCTGAGAGATCACAGAGATTTCAGAAACATATTTTGTTTTCAGCATGGAGCTCATGGCAGCTTCATAGGAATCCAGGATTCCGTCAATAAAGGCCTGGCTGTACATGTCGCTGCGGTATTCTGCTGTAAGCACATAAGTGTGGTTGTACTCTCTTACCTGGATCAGCAGAGGCATTTTGGCCATATCCAGGGAAAGGTCGTGGCCTCTGGCAATGGTGTCTCCAATTGGATAATCGTCGCTTAACTCTGCCTGGTATGCAAAGGTAAGATCCGAATTCAGCCCGTATTTTGCACAAATATCGGAAAATGGGAAAATATCGTTTGCCATGGAGGACAGCATCTGCTCGGAAAGCTCTGCCATATACGCCTGTACGGTGGTCTTCGGGTCGAATTTGCAATAAACAGGAAGGGTTTTTACCAGCATGCAGACTGTGTTTTCAAGCCTGGAATCGTTTCGTCCATTATAAATAGTAGACAACAGACTGTCCTCTGCATTGGAGTATTTTGCCATAAGGATGCCGAACAGACCTGTAAATAAAATATTCGGGGTAACACCCAGCTTCTCGCAATAGGAAAGAATGGCCTCTTCTTTCAGGCCCATGGTCTTCTCCAGATAACCTTTTTCAGGAGCTTTTCCATTCAGGTCTGGCATAGGGAGGGATTCCGTTTCAATTCCTTCAAAAATACTGTCATAATATTTCTCAGCTTTTTTGTATTTGCCCTCTTTCATCTGCTGTTCTTCGTCAAGGGCCGCATCAAATCCGGTATAGGACTCTTTTTCCAGTTTTTCACCCATATAGGCCTTATTGATATCCTCGAAAATGATATCATAGGAGTTGCCGTCAGCAATAATATGGTGGAAATCAGTAAAGAGGTATTTCTTATCTTCTGTCACATAAATTGCCACACGAAGGAGACGTCCCTTTTCCAGCTTAAACGGACGTACAAGGCTTTCCTTCTGGCTGGCAAATTTCTCATTTGTGGTCTCGATCACTTCCGGCACAAATGTCTCATTTCCAGGGCGCTGTACCATCTCCCCATTATCGTCAAGATATACCTGTGTGAGCAGATAGGAATGGGCGCTTACCATTCTGGCAATTGCATCGGATAATTTCCGGGTATCCACTGTTGGATCCAGTTCAAAAAGGAAGGGGATATTGTATACGGTACTCTCAGGATTTTTGCTGCATTCTGCAAAAATACCCTTCTGGGAACCGGTAAGAGGATAAACCTCTCTCTTTTCGTAGGTTCTGAGTTTCGGCGCCAGCATGACATATTTTTCCAGCTTCTCCACGGTATTGTTCTCGTGGATATCGCTTGTTTTTACGGTAACACCAAATTCCTCTGAGATCAGAACACAGAGCTTCATTGCACTGATGGAGGAAAGGCCGGCCTTGTAAAAACTGGTGTCGATTCCGAAGAAGTCGTTTTCTACTACTTGGGCCACAATGTCAAAGATCTTCTTCTGCATTGGAGTTTCCGGCTCTTTCAGATTTCTGGGCTGCGCCACCGGCTTGGGCAATGCTTTTTTGTCAATTTTGCCATTCTGTGTTAAAGGCATTTTTTCCAGCTGGATGAAAACATCCGGAACCATGTAATGAGCCAGGGATTCTGACGCATAAGCGGTAAGCGCTTCAACATTGATCTGGCGGTCTGCCATAAAGTAGCAGCAAAGATATTTATTATCCACCGGTACTGTAATACTGGTGATGATTCCTTCGAAGCTGTTAACAACCTCCTCGATCTCACCAAGCTCGATTCTGAGACCGCGAAGCTTGATCTGATTGTCAATTCTTCCGAAAAATTCGATCTCGCCATCTGGAGTGATCTTTGCAAGATCGCCTGTTTTATAGGCTCTTTCTCCGTTGAGAGTGATGAAAACTTCTGCTGTTTTCTCCGGCAGATTGATGTAGCCACGACCTACTCCAAGACCTGCAATTACAAGCTCTCCGGTCTCTCCGTCCGGAAGGATCCTGTTCTCTTTGTCAACCACATAAACCTGAACATTGCCGTTTGGCTTTCCGATGGTAATGTTTTTGCTGTCGGTGATTACCTTCATGGTACAGCTGATGGTAGTCTCGGTTGGTCCATAGCCGTTCATAATATAAGCATCCGGGTTTACTGCGTGAATCTTGTCAAAAAGTGCAGGCGGGAATGCTTCTGCTCCTACGTCAAATACCTTGATCTGGGCAGCTGCTTCCTGAAGCTGGGGCAGATCGATCATATTGGAAAGATAGGTAGGAGTTGTGGTCATAATATCCACTTTATTTTTTACAATTAAATCTCCAAGCATAATGGGATTCAGGATCTCTTCATCGCTTGCGATCACTGCAGTCATTCCATTGGTGAGAGGGAGAAATTCCTCCAGTACCGAAACATCAAATGTCATGGCTGCCATGGAAAGGGAAACGCTTCCCCTGCTTACATAGCCATAGGTTTCCGCATTCTTTGGATTAGGATTTACAAAATTGGCAAGGTTGATATGCTCGATCATAACACCTTTTGGTTTTCCCGTGGAACCGGAGGTGTAAATACAGTAGCAAAGATCATGTTCCTTAATCCTGGTATCCGGGTTCCCGGCATTTGGATTTTCCAGCAATTCTTCAAGCAGAAGCACCGTACAGGAAAGCCTGGAAAACAGCTCCTGGCGGTCCTTCGCGATTTCCTTTGTGGTGATAATAAAGGGAACTCCTGCATCTTCAAAAATGAACTGCACACGGTCATCGGGATAATCCGGGGCTGCGACAGCAAATGCACCACCAGCCTTCAAAATACCCTGACGGACTGCGTAAAAGTCACAGCAGCGCTCCAGTACCACACCTACGATTTTTTCACAGCCAACGCCTTTTTCAATAAGAGAATTCGCAATTCTGTTTGCTCTTTCATTCAGCTGTGCGTAGGTAAAGCTTTCCTTGCTGGAAGCTACAGCACATTTGTCAGGATGAAGCCGCACCTGCTCTTCAAACAGCTTTGTCACAGGCTGAAATTCAAAAACAAAATTGCTCTTTTCGTTAATGTCAGACATTTCCTGCACCTCCTAAAATGATATTATAGTATTATTCATATCAATTGCGCGGATATAATCCATTGATTTTGAAATCTTTTTCACCAGCTCAATTCCATGGATATCAAACTCCTCATGGTCATAGCTGTATTCCAACGGATTAAAATTCACTCCGTTGTCTCTTATCCTTAACTGGCAAATGTCATCCTCCAGGCAAAGATTGATGTCGATCCAGTTGGAAGTTTTTCCACCAAATTTAATGATATTCACAGTCATTTCTTCTGCACACACGGCAGCAAGATTGGCTCTGTTTCCGGATACACCGTTTTCCTTGCAGAACTCCAGGATTTTTCTGTTAACCGCGCCAGCTTCTTCCATGGTGCTCTTAATGGAAAAATCAAAATTGATTCCGGGATTTTGGTCCGGAACAATATAAAAAGTAGAATTTTTGTGTTTGATCTTTCGGAAAATCCAGGCTGCGATCAAGGTTATGATCTCTGTGGCAACAAATGCAGCACCAATTCCATTTGTACCGATTCCATCAATCTGTTTCCAGATAGAAATTCCTATAAATGTTGCAGGAAGAACTGCCACTGCGTTTTCAAGGAAGGTAACAAAGCTTGCAATTGCAGTCTCTTCAATAGATTCATAATAGCTTACGGTAAATTTATTCCAGAGATAAGGCACTACACATAAAGCAAAAATACGCAGTGCATGAACCATCTCCCGTCCCAGCTCTCCGCCGCCTCCGAACATAATGGTGATCTGTTCTGTAAACAGCATGATCAGAACGAATATGACTGCCAGCACGATGTAGCTGTATTTCAGCATTTTTTTGCACAGGACACGGATTCCCACATAGTCTTTTTCTCCAAAAAGAATTCCTGCAACATTAGGAATTACGCCAATGATTCCGCCTGTAAGCATTTCCACGATCAGCAAAACATTGTCGCAGACCGTAAATACTGCCATTCCGTCTTCCCCGATCTGATTCATAATGATGGTGTTCAGACCAAGGGCTTTTACAAAATTGGTTGCCATGAAAACAAGCATGGGCACACCTGTAATCACTGCCTCCTTCACGATTCCGAAATCCTTTGCATTCAGCCGCACGAAACTGATATTCCTCTTATCTGAGCGAATATAGAAAAGGAAAACCACCATGGCAAAAAGAAAGCCAAGTACCGTTGATAAGGATGCACCTGTAACTCCAAGTGGTGTAAATCTAAGAAATATGTAATCCAGCACAAGATTTATCACATTGGCTGCGATCAGATAAACAGAAGCAAGCTCCGGATGGTTTTCCACCCCAAGGTAGTTTACCATCATCAGACCGATTCCGATTACCGGTGCACCTAACATGCTAATGCGGATATAGTCTCTTGTATAAGTTGTCAAAACTCCGTCTCCGGATACCAGAAATCTGGCAATAGGTCCTGCAGCAGGAAATGCAATAAGAGAAAACAGCAGTCCCACCACGAGTGTGACAATAAAAGTGGCCGAAAACAATCTCGAAGCCCCTTCTTTGTCACGTTTACCAAGCATATTTCCTGCGGCTATGGAACCTCCCACACCCAGACAGTAACCGGTAAGCTGAACTATCGTTTCAACCGGAAGACTCATTGTGACTGCGGACATTGCTTCTACACCAATTAAATTACTTACAAAGATAGTGTCCACAATGTTTCCAAGCTGAAGTGCCAGCGACATCATAATACCTGGAACGATATACTTGTTTAATTTCGCATTCAGCAACCTGTTATTTCTGTTTTCCACCATTCCATCCCCTTTCGAAATTTTGGAGTATTTCTAAACAAAATCAGAATACTCCATATTTATATATAATTTAGCAAAAAATGAAATATTTTTCAATAAAGCAACGAAAACAACGTCAAATTAAACAAAAATAGCTTAAAAAAATACCGGTTTCCCGAAGATATCCCTTTAATGGAATTCTTTGGAAACCGGTAGTATCCTTCCTGATATGTAATTATTCAGCAGACTCCAGAACATGTTTAAAAAGGCTTTCTACAAAATGTACGTCACAATTTGCGGAGCCTGCAGATTGCAGGAAATAAATTTTCAAGCAAGCTCCAAAGCCCTGTGGCAGGCTGCTTTATGCCCCTTTTCCACCTCCTGAAGCACAGGAGCTTCCTGTCTGCAGCGGTCTGTTGCATAGGGACAGCGGGTATGGAATTTACATCCTGACGGTGGATTGTAGGCACTTGGCACGTCACCCTCCAGAATGATACGCTGACGTTTCTTCTTCACATCCGGAAGCGGGATTGCAGAAAGAAGAGCTTTGGTATAGGGGTGCATCGGGTTGGAATAAAGCTGGGCTTTTTCTGCAACCTCAACCACACTTCCAAGATACATAACTGCGATTCTGTCACTGATATGGCGGACTACGCTCAGGTCATGAGAGATAAACAGGTAGGTCAGATTTTTCTTCTGCTGCATACTTCTCATAAGATTCAGCACCTGCGCACGGACAGATACGTCCAGTGCAGAAACTGCCTCATCACAGACAACAAATTCCGGATTCAGGATCAGTGCCCTTGCAATTCCGATTCGCTGCCTCTGACCGCCTGAAAACTCGTGAGGAAAACGATTCAGATACTGTTTATCCAGTCCAACCTCCTGAAGGATCTCTTCCACCATTTCCCTGCGTTCTTCCTTAGTCCCCACTTTATACACCTCAAGAGGGGCACTGATCAGATCATAAACGGTCATTCTGGGATTCAGGGAGCTATATGGATCCTGGAAAATAATCTGCAGCTTCCGGCGCATTTCCCACATTTTTTTCTTATCATAGGTAAGGATGTCTTCCCCATTGTACATAACCTGGCCCTCTGTTGCCGGGATCAGGCGGAGAATGGTTCTTCCCAGAGTGGATTTTCCGCAGCCGGACTCTCCGACCAGGCCCAGTGTCTCACCCTTTCTCACAGAAAGACTTACATGGTCTACTGCTTTTACTACAGATGGATTACGGTTCAGAAGCCCTTTTTTTGCCGTAAAATATTTGGATAAATCCTTTGTTTCCAATAAGATTCCTGTGTTCTCACTCATTCTTTCTCACCCTCGTATCTGAAGCAGCTTACCAGAGAATTTCCAGCATGGTAAACGCCCGGTTTTTCTTTCATGCAGCGGTCTTTTCCGTAAGGACATCGGGGAGCAAATCTGCAGCCTGCAGGCATGGCGTCCGGTGCCGGAACGGTGCCCTCAATGGTATTCAGCAGCTCTACATCCTCATCAAGGCGGGGAATAGAGTTCAAAAGTCCCTGTGTGTAAGGATGCTTCGGTCTTTCAAAAATGTCCTCAATGCTGCCGTATTCTACTGCTTTTCCTGCATAAAGAACAAGCACATCGTCTGCGGTCTCTGCAACTACCCCCATATCATGGGTAATCAGCATAATAGCCGTTCCCATTTTTTCCCTAAGCTCACACATCAGCTCCAGGATCTGTGCCTGAATGGTTACGTCCAGGGCGGTGGTAGGCTCATCTGCGATAAGAAGTCTTGGCTCGCAGGATACTGCCATGGCAATCATCACTCGCTGGCGCATACCACCTGAAAGCTGGTGCGGATATTCCTTCATCCTCTTCTCCGGCGCTGCGATTCCAACTCTTTTCAGAACGTCCACAGCTCTTGTCCAGGCTTCCTTTTTGCCGCAGTTCTGGTGGAGCATAATTGGTTCCATCAGCTGGGTTCCAATAGTCAGAGTCGGATTCAGGGCAGTCATTGGATCCTGAAAGATCATGGCAATATCATTTCCGCGGATCCTGCACATCTCTTTCTCCGGAAGCCCTATCAATTCTTTTCCATCCAGTTTGATGCTGCCGCCGGAAATCCGGGCGTTGCTTCCAAGAAGCTGAAGGATAGACATGGATGTGACACTTTTTCCGCATCCGGACTCGCCTACAATTCCGAGAATCCTGCCTTTTTTTACAGAAAAGCTTACACCGTCAACGGCTGTATTAATGCCTTTTTTTGTCTGAAACTGTACCTGTAAATTCTCTACTGAAAGTAAAGATGCCATAGCTGTACTCCTTTTTCTCTTAATTAACTCACTGTGATTCTTTCACAGCTCCTGAAATCCGCCAGACATGAGAGTCTTTTCTCTCATATTTGGCGGGTTCCAGGATCAAAAGCTTTATCCGCTTTTGTCCTGTTTCCCATTTTTATTACTCTTTATCCCACTCCCAGGAAGACCAGTTCAGACTATTAAAGTCTGCAACGTTCAGGTTCTTCATGCTCTTGTTGTAAGCGGTAAGAAGGTTCTTTGTATATAAGTAGCCCATAGCTGCTTTTTCTACAACCTTTTCCTGATACTCATCGAAGTATGGTTTTCTTGCTTCAAAAGTAAGCTCTGCGTTTCCTTTGTCGATCAGGTCAGAAAGCTCTGTATCCTGAAGCTGGCAGAAGTTGCAGGAGCTTTCCGGATAGATCATTTCACGGCTCTCACTTGGGTCAAGAGTTCCGCCGGAACCAATGATTCCAAGATCATGCTCGCCGTCAAGCATACGGCTCATCAGAGTTGCAAAGTCCATCTGCTCAATTTCTACATTTACACCGATATTTGCAAAATCCTGTACGATCAGGGCTGCACATCTCTCGGTAATGCTGCTTCCGGAGGAGATAAAGAATTTCAGTGTCTGTCCAGCCGGGAAGCCTGCTTCTGCAAGCATCTCTTTTGCCTTTTCAGGATCATACTGAACCTGAACTTTGTCATTGTAGTATGGGCTTACCGGTGCGATCGGGGTCATGATCGGAGTTCCCTCTCCCATAAGAAGACCATTTACCAGTACGTCACGGTTGATTGCCATATTCAGTGCCTGGCGAACTTCCTGAGTAAGATATTCCTTCTGAGTATTGAAGATCAGAGTGGTATAGGAAGTGGTAGGAACAGACTCTGTTACCAGGTTATCCTGGGACTTGGCTGTTTCCCAGTCATCAGTCAGTACGGAACCAAATCCGATCAAATCAAGCTCGCCGTTCATAAGACCGGAAAGAACGTTTGCGGACGGTACTACACGGATGATCAGACGGTCAATATTTGGAGTTCCAAGATAGTAGTTTTCGTTCTTTGTGAACTCCATACGCTCACCATTGATCTCACTGTCATAGATGAATGGGCCGGAACCTACCGGATTTGCCCAAAGGTCAGGAGCATTGATCTCTTCTGCTGTTTTTCCTTCAAATATATGTTTCGGGATGATGAAAACAGTGTCGATATCCTGCAGGAATGTATCAGGATACATAGCCTCTTTTAATTTGAAGGTTACTTCATAATCGCTGTCTGCAGTTACTTCGATAGAATCCTCGGAAAGCTCTGCTCCGGAATCATCCACACCGGCAATGTACTCCAGGTGATAACGGCTCTTTGCCTCTACAGACGGATCAGAATACATCTGGTAGCTGAATACAACGTCCTCTGCTGTAACCGGCTCACCATCAGACCATACTGCGTCTTCATGAAGCTTAAAGGTAACTGCGTCACTGGCATCGTTTACAGTCCAGGACTCAGCAAGGCGTCCCTCAATGGAACCGTCTGCGTTTGTCTGTGTCAGGCGGTCATAAATCTGGTCACAGATAAAACGGGTGTAGTTGCTTGTGGTGTTCAGCGGCATCATGGTATCCCATGCCTGGTCCATAGCAGCTGTTACAACTTTTTCCTCTGCCTCAGCAGCAGCCGGAACAGCATAACCTGCTACCATGCTTCCTGCAAGCAGGAGCGCTGCAGCCTTTTTCATGTTGAATTTCATAGGTCTCCTCCTTTTTTCTTTTGTCAGGGATGTTTTTCTCTGACAGGTTTTGTGAAGCAAATCAGTCCGGGAAACTCCCGGAACCAATCTTATGTCAACGGACTGTCCGGTCTTGCATCAAGACCTTCATGATCCTGAGACATTACAGTTTGATTTTCGGATCCAGCGCATCGCGGATGCCGTCGCCCAGAAAATTAATACTTAACACCGTGATCAGAAGTGCAAGTCCCGGCGGAAGCCAGATCCACAGCTTCTGGGAAAGCACAGTAATGGACTGCGCATCGTAGAGCATATTTCCCCAGCTTGCTCCCGGCGGCTGTACACCCATGCCAAGGAAGCTTAACGATGATTCAGAAAGGATGGCACTCGCCATCTGGAATGTGATTGCGATCAGGATCGGGGCAAAAGAGTTTGGAAGAACATACTTTGTCACGATCTTGAAATTGGAGGTACCAATTGCCCTTGCAGATTCTACATATTCTTTCTCGGATACGGAAAGTACATTTGCATAGATCAGTCTGGCAAACTGTGTCCAGCCGAGCACACCGATGACACAGGTTACAGACCAGACAGACGGTCCCAGAACAGCAACCAGCACCAGGATCAGCACAATTGATGGAAAAGACATAAAAATATCTGCAATTCGCATAATAACTGCTTCTGCCTTTCCTCTGGCATAACCAGCAACCAGGCCAAGAGGAACTCCAATTGCGCAGCTGATCAGTGTGGAAACAAAACCAACCAGCAGAGAGGTTCTTCCGCCATACATCAGACGGGCAAAAACATCACGCCCGATAGCATCAGTTCCAAGGATGTGCGCTCCTCCCGGAGCTGCAGAAAAGGCAGTGTAATCTGAAGTATAAGGATCCAGTTTCAGGATCATGGGAAGAAAAACCACCATCAGGATTTCCACGATCAGGACCACCAGACCTACCATAGCCATTTTGTGTTCTTTCAGTTTATCAAGTACCTCGGAAAGATAGCTTACATTTTCGTTTTTCTGTTTTTTCATTTCTGTCTTCTATCCTCCCTTATTTATAGCTGATTCTCGGATCCAGAATTCCGTATGCAACATCAGTGAGAATATTCGCAATAAGAACCGCTGCCGCTATCATAACCGTGATTCCCATAATAACCGGGTAGTCTCGTCCGTTGATTGCTGTTACCATAAGAGAACCAATTCCCGGCCATCCGAAAACCTGCTCGGTTACAACTGCACCGCCTACAATAGAAGGAATGGACATTCCCACAACTGTAACGACCGGTGTAAGGGCATTTTTCAAGGCGTGCTTCATGATCACTTTCCATTTGGTAAGACCTTTGGACTTGGCGGTACGAATGTAGTCGTCCTGCATAACTTCCAGCATACTGCTTCGCATGTGCCTTACCCATCCTCCAATCTGCTGAAAGGAAAGGACCAGACAAGGCAGGATCATGTGCTTCATCAGATCTCCGAATGTATGAGCTCCGCTTGAGCTGTACATTCCTCCTGATGGAAGAATGTTAAACACAATGGCGAACAGATAAATAAATACCAGTCCTACAAAGAAGTTCGGAGTCGCCATCATCAGCATAGACAGACCGCCGGAAAAGTAATCTCTTCCTGAATTCGGCCTGGAGGCAGCAAAGATTCCAAGAGGAATGGATACGATCAATGACAGTACAATGGAGCTTGCTGCCAGAATCGCAGTAGCCGGAAGACGCTCCAGTATCATCGCTGCCACCGGTCTCTGGGTGCTGTAGGAAAATCCCAGATTTCCCGTAAGCAATTGTTTCAGCCAGGTAAAATACTGAATGATCACCGGCTGATCCAGTCCAAGTGCCACTCTCTTACGTTCCAGCTCTGCCGGAGTAATTCCCGGATCTGCCAGAAGTGCATCCAGCGGTGAACCAGGCGCCATATTCAGAATAAAATAGGCCAATATGGTAATTCCGAAAAAAGTGGGAATGGCAATCAGTATTCTTTTTAATATGTATTTCCACTTCATAGTGTTTTCCCTTCATCTCCTTTTCCTAGAACCTGTTTGAAAAAGTATTTCCGCAAGCTCCCGCAAATTGTGGCGCACATCTTGCAGAAAGCCTTTTTCAACCACGCTCTACCATAATCCGGATAATCTCTTTATCCGTTTCGCACATACCTTCCTTCGCCAGCTGTCCCACGTTCCGGATGGTATTTTCCACACCGTGGGTAACGATTCCATCACCGCCATAGAACTGCTGTCCCTGTATGTACATTTCATAGCCCATGATTCCGGCATCGACTGCTGCTGAAATCTTGGCTGCGCAGGAGGCTTTCGCTCCGTCACAGATGATTCCGGAAACAATTGCCAGGGAATTCACGATTGTATGTGCAATTACTTCATAATCGCCGCCGTAGAGATAAGCAATTCCTGCACCGCTTCCGCAGCCTGCACTTACTGCACCGCAATAGGCAGAAAGAGTTCCGATTCCCGTCTTCAGATGAATGGTTACAAGATTGGAAAGCACCAGGGCGCGAAGCAATTTGTCATGGGAAACCTGCAACTCTCTGGCAAATTCAATGACCGGAATGCTGGCAGTCATGCCCTGATTGCCGCTTCCGGAGTTGATCACCACAGGAAGCTCGCAGCCATTCATTCGGGCATCGGAACCGGCTGCTGCCTTGGCTCTGGCACGGATCTTAATATTGTCGCCGTAGGTGTGAAGAAGGACTTTTCCGATGTTCGCTCCATAGTTTCCACGAAGTCCCTCCTCAGAAATGGCTGTATTGTAACGGATCTGACGCTCCAGAACCTCCTTTACATCTTCTGTGTCAACAGTATTGGCAAAGTCGATAATGTCTTCTATGTTTAATATGGAATGGTCGGTCTTTTTCTCTTCCTTACCTGAACAGACATCTTTCCGGAAAACAGGCTGGCCGTTTTTCTCAATAAGGATGATGTTGGTGTGCGTATCTACAATGCGGACACGGGCCGTTTCAGTACCTTTGGTTACGGTCAGATCGATTTCAAATACATGCCCGGTGGATGCCGGAGTGATCCTGGGTTTCACCTGATCCATGTAGGACTTGATTTCTTCCTTCTGACCGGATGTTACTCTTGCAATTACTTCAAGGAGCGCTTCCGCATCGCCTGCGATTACACCCGCGCACAGAGCAGCTGCAATTCCCCTCATGCCGCCAGTATTGGGAACGATGACGCTTTTTACATTTTTGATAATATTTCCACTTACTTTAATATCCAGCTGTTCCGGCAGATTACCTAAAGTTTTTCTCGCCACTGCGCCTGCATAGGCAATGGCAATGGGTTCGGTACATCCCATTGCAGGAACCAGTTCTTCCTCTAGGATTTTTACGTAAGCCTGGTATTTTTCATCACTTTTGTGCAATGTTTTCTCCTCGCTTTCGCACAACATTATAAATACTTTAGCACACTATCTTCTTAAAATCAATTAATTCCAGAAATTTTATATTTAGAAAAATCCCGAACTATATTTGTGAATTTTGTTTTTGTTAATCACTTCGCGAATATAATCCGGGTGCAGATTTTTTATTTGGAATCAGATCACAGGATTCTTTTTAGAAATAGTCATATCCGCCATGAATGTCTACAACGCTTCCATTCATGTATCCATTTTTCAGAACTTCGTATGCCATATCTGCCACTTCTGAGATCTCACCAAAGCGGTGAAGTGCAATCTTACGGTTAATGCGTTCATAGCTTTCCGGAGTGCGGTTCTTATGCCAGCTGGTTTCAATAAATCCCGGGGCAATGGCATTGACCCGGATCTGCTTTGGTTCCAGTTCTTTTACCAGAGATTTGGTAAGGAAATGAATGGCGGATTTGGTGACACCATACACCAGGGATGAGGAATAAGCCTGCTGTCCTGCGTAGGAGCCTGTAAAAAGAATGCTGCCGCCTTCGCTCATAATGGGGCGAAGTTCTTTCACCAGAAATACCGGAACAGACAGGTTGGTATTCACAATTTTGGTCCATTCGTTGAAGGTGTAGTCTTCATATTTCGCATAGGTGCTGATTCCTACGTTGTTTATCAGCCAGTCTACATGGCTCGCTTCTTCTTTGACCCGGGATACAAATTTCATCATTTCATCATAGGATGACATATCAGCCTGGAGCAACCGGATTTTTTTCTGATTTTCCTCTGTTTGTGCATGAAGAAATTCCTCCGCCTGCTCCGTGTTATGTCCATAGCTCACATATAAAATATCGTCCGACGCAGAATTTTCCAGAATTTTCTCCGCAATCCCTCTTCCGATTCCAGATGTACCGCCGGTGATTATGGTTACTTTGCTCATGGGGTGTCCTCTTTTCTGTATATTTTATTACTATTTAGTGTGTTGAAAGTTGTTAAAGGCGGACGCATTCGGACAATGGTGATTGCTCACTCGCCGGCGCAACGCTCCAGCGAACTAACTGCTAACTGCGACTAAATCGTT
>SKEI01000081.1_pt1 | contig 63215 bp, 48 predicted proteins | sample 4826701 | NCBI WGS metagenome assembly SKEI01 (sample SAMN11008813, study PRJNA524170) | human gut metagenome | biome: Human fecal sample; material: Feces; isolation source: fecal sample from pouch patient p2, p6, p7, p14 | host: Homo sapiens | place: Israel: Tel-Aviv | collected 2016-08-31 | reverse complement strand
CCATTGTGCAATATTCCCCACTGCTGCCTCCCGTAGGAGTCTGGGCCGTGTCTCAGTCCCAATGTGGCCGTTCACCCTCTCAGGCCGGCTATGGATCGTCGCCTTGGTGGGCCGTTACCCCACCAACAAGCTAATCCAACGCGGGTCCATCTTATACCACCGGAGTTTTTCACACCGGACCATGCGGTCCTGTGCGCTTATGCGGTATTAGCAGTCATTTCTGACTGTTATCCCCCTGTATAAGGCAGGTTACCCACGCGTTACTCACCCGTCCGCCACTAGAATCAATTCAAATCCACCGAAGTCTCAATGAAGTGATTCCCGTTCGACTTGCATGTGTTAAGCACGCCGCCAGCGTTCATCCTGAGCCAGGATCAAACTCTCTGATAAAATGTTTGATTCACTCAAGACAACCAACTAGCTTAGTTATCTCTCGCTTTTACTGTTTTTGGTTTATTCAACCGTTCTTAAAAATGTAAAGAATTTTCGAGAATCGTATGTGTTTCACTGTTTAGTTATCAAGGTTGTCTGTCTTGCGACAGCTTGTTTACTTTATCACATCTGTTTTGCTTTGTCAAGAACTTTTTTCAAGTTTTTTTCGAAGTTTTTTCAACTCTTCCGCTTTTCCGGAAAGTTTCTCAGATGTAAGATTGTCGGCTCTGTTCAAGCGACTTGATTACTTTAACACGTTTGTTTCAAGTTGTCAAGCACTTTTTTTAATTTCTTTTTTCTTTCAGAAATCATACTGAATTGTCTCATTTAAAGAAACAATTATTTCCGACAGCTCAACTAATATAACACCCAAAGATCACAATGTCAACAGTTAATTTCATAATTTGACAAACTTTTTTATTTTCCCCTTTCCATTTATCTTATCCACCCACCTATTCCCTTTTACCTATGAGAAAGCCAATCTATTAATGCCCAACTTCCCACCGCCACCTTTCCACTACCAACAGCCAGCCAAGCCCGCCAGATCATTCCTGTCGAGCGACATTTGCAGGGACTTTAGAAAAACTTAGCCCCGGGAAATCCGCGTTATGAGCAGATCACTCACTGTCTGAGCGCAGCGAGTTTGAGTTATCTGCGAATGCTTTTAGCGGATTTTCCGGGGCTTAGCTTTTCTTAAGTCCCGAAACCGAGCCGACAGGAATGATCTGGCGGACTTGGCGTCCCTTAATCAGCGGTTAACGAGCATAAAATCCACTCTCCACCTCAACCGGCACAACCTTCTCCTCAACCCCCTCAATCCCAATAAAACTCTGCCTATACAACATCTCCACCATCCTGGCAAGATCCTCCCTGGTCCCCTGCGCCTCCATCTCGACACGCTCATCCCAGTTATTCCTCACCCATCCGGTCACTCCCAGAGAACTCGCAATATAACACGCCCGGTACCGAAACCCGACCCCCTGCACTCTCCCCGAAAACCAATAATGCTTCCTGATCAGATTCTCACTCATCTCCGACCCATGTCCCTCCTGCAAGTTATTCTTCCCCCAGACTCCCCGGCCCCTCTCATACTCCCTGGTATCATCCGCACCCGTCTCAGAATCCTGAAGAAAAGTTCTATACTTCTTTTTCTTTCTATTACCAAATATACTCACTCAGTCATCCTCATCTCATCAGTCGCTCTACACATATACACCCCTGCTCCCTGTTTTTCACAATTAAAGCAAGGGAACTCACCTGACTCGATCAAACTCTGATCACAAACCCATCTTTTCTCGCCTTAGCTTCCGGATACTCTCCAGAACGATAACCAAGTACACAATGGCCAATACCAATATAAGACTCCGGCACACCCCACTCAGCTTTCAGCGCTTTACCCTTTTCAGACGCAAACACTTCTCTCGCACGATGAATCCAGCAGGAATCCACACCAACTGCATGAGCCGCATTCATCAGATTTCCCATAACAAGACTTCCATTTTCCACACAAGTGCCCTGCTCACTGTCAGCAAAAACCACAATAACAGTCGATGCTCCATAAAACGGATCGCTCTTTGCCCCCATTACATCCGCATTCATTTTAGAAAGCTTCGCAACAAGCTCCGGATTCTGAGTCACTACCATAAGAGTTCCCTGCTGTCCCATTCCACTCGGCGCATACTCACCAGCTTCAAGAATCTCATTTAATACCTCTTCCGGCACAAGATCTTTCTTATATCCACGTACACTTCTGCGTTCTAAAAGATTTTTCATTGTTTCATTCATGTCAGTATCCTCCTGTACTTTCACACAGTAAACAGTAACAAATTTTTCTATATTATACCACCACCTTTGTCAAAACTCATCTATAATTTCACACTTTCACAGACAAATCATTCTTGCCCCCAGTCCCTATCTAGTCTATAATGGAAAGTATACTATTACGAGGTGTAACTTATATGAACAAAAAAGAAATTTCCGAAATCAAGAAGCAGTTCACACCAGAGAACTGCTCTATCACCCGCATTTGCGGATGCTATGTTGACGGAGAAAAGAACAAAAAAACCGAATTAAAAGAAGCATTTCTCTCCCTCTCCGAAGAAGAAATGTTCAAATATTTTGATATCTTCCGCAAATCCCTTTCCGGAACAATTGGGAAGAACCTGATGAACATGGAATTTCCTCTTGAGCAGGAATCCGAAGGCGGAACTCAGCATTTCCTTATGAAACTGAGAGAAAGCAAACTTACAGACAATGCACTGGTCGAGAGTTTTTACGATAAAATCATCGAAAACTATGATTATCCGGAGAATTATTACATTATCCTGATTCATGGAGTATATGACATTCCCGGAAAATCCTCCGATGGTTCCGAAATGTTTGATGCCTCAGATGAAATTTACGAACACATTATGTGTTGCATCTGCCCGGTGAAACTTTCCAAAGCAGGACTTTGCTATAACGCGGAGACCAACAGCATTCAGGACCGCATCCGCGACTGGATCGTAGAACTTCCGGATGTTGCTTTTCTTTTCCCGCAGTTTAATGACCGCAGTACGGATATTCATGGAGTTCTTTATTATAGTAAGAACGCAAATGAACTCAGAGATATTTTTATTGATGAACTCCTTGGATGCAATGCCCCTCTCTCCGCCGGTGGACAGCGTGACTCTTTCAATGCACTGGTCGAAGATACACTTGGTGAGGACTGCAGCTATGATACGGTATTAAATATTCACGAGAAATTAAACGACCTGATTGAAGCTCAGAAAGATGAACCGGAGCCTGTAGTTCTGACTAAATCCGAAGTGAAACGTCTTTTCGAAGAATGTGGCGTAGAAGATGAGAAGTTACAGTCTTTTGACGAGCAGTATGAAATTACTGCCGGAGAAAAATCCTCTCTGGTTGCTTCTAATATTACCAATACACGAAGATTCGAGATTAAGACTCCTGATGTTGTCGTTCACGTAGACCCTGAACGTGCCGATCTCGTTGAGACACGCGTGATTGATGGACGAAAATGTCTTGTAATTCCAATGGAAGGTGAAGTCGAGTTTAATGGCATTCGCGTACATACAGGAAGTGAAGATTCTTCGAACGAGGAATTCAGCGAAAAATTTAGCGAAGATTTCAGCAACGGAAGCCATATTAAAGCAAACGATGAATTCAGTGACACAATAGAGGAGGCATCTGATGCAGAATAACCGTAAACTATTATTTTTTGACATTGATAAGACTTTACTTACCCCTTATCCATGGGCTGTTCCGGCCAGTGCAAGAATTGCTTTAAAAAAAGCCCACGATAATGGACACCTGCTTTTTGTCAACTCCGGACGTACTTATGCCATGATTCCTGAAATAATCCGGAAGATTGGCTTTGACGGATATGTCTGTGGATGTGGCAGCCAGATTTATATGAATGGAGAACTTTTATTTTCCAGTTCAATTCCCAATTCACTCTGTCGTGAAATAATAGAAATACTAAGAAATTGCAAGATCCCCGCATTTTTTGAGCGTCCGGACAAAATTTTATATGATAACGGATCCTGTTCTCTTCCTGGTGCTATCCAGAATCTGAAAACAGAAGTTGAAGTAGAAGATTTATCTCTCTACACTTCCGAAATCTACCATAGTTTTACATTTGACAAGTTTCTGGCATTTCCTGCCGCAGACTCTGATACGGATACCTTCCGCAAATTTGTTGATGAACATTTTCTGTGTTTTATCCATGATGATAAAGCCTGGGAATTAACTCAGAAAAATTGCAGCAAGGCAACAGGGATCCAGTTTCTGGCTGACCGCCTGGGAGTATCAATCAAAGATACCTTTGCTTTTGGCGACAGCACAAATGATCTTCCTATGCTTCAGTTTGCCGGAAACAGCATTGCAATGGGTGATTCAGATCCTTTGATTCTTCCTCATTGCACTTACCAGACAACCAATATCGAGGATAATGGCATCGCTAATGCATTAAAGCATTTCCTCCTTATTTAATATAAAGCATATAGAAATAACATTTTTGAATATGTTATTTCTATATGCTCAGGAGAATCAATATGAGTATATTTAATCATGAATTTGATGCCGAAACTACACCTTTGTATTTTTCTCTTGCATTAACAAGATCTTATAACATCTACATTGTATACTTTCTGCTATTTATAGTCTGTATCACATGTTTTGGATATCCGGTTAATGTTCTTCCTGTCGCGGGGTGGCTGGCTGCATGTCTTCTTGCAAGACATTACATGAATCGTATCTTTATACGATGGAACTTTTTATTTTATGTTATCATTTCCGCGGGATGGATTTCTTATTTCATCTATTATTATGGATGGAATGTTGGCGGTTCCAACTTCATCCTGCCACTAATGTTAATTTCAATGTTTTCTCTGTATGATACAACCTTTAACAAAATTGCATTTGCAGTTTTTTTATTCATACTGAGAATGGCACTGTTTTTTCATTGTCAGAATTATCCGCCAATATACATCCTTACAGAAGCACATATGCTGATTGTACAAGTTTTAAATACTATTTTATCATTTGTGATCACGGGTGTGATCTGTTTGACATTCAGCGATAATCTTCAGAAAGCAGAGAAGCATCTCATGCTGTATAACATTGAATTAAGACAACAGGCCGGAACCGACCCTCTTACTACTCTGTATAACAGACGCCGTATGGAAGAGGTTCTGGAAAATCACATTAAAGCTAATCCTTATGAAAATTTCAGCATTGCCATTGGTGATATCGATTTTTTCAAAAAAATCAATGATACTTATGGTCATAATTGCGGCGATCAGGTTCTAAAATCTCTTGCAGAACTTTTTAAAGAAAAAACGCTTGGTTCAGGACACGTCTGCAGATGGGGCGGCGAAGAATTTCTCTTCTTCTTTCCGGGAATGAATCTTGACAGTGCAAGTACAATCATGAATGAAATTAATATAGCAGTCAGCAAATGTATCATAAACTATAAAGATATTACAGTTCGCGTAACTATGACTTTCGGTGTAGAAGAAAACGACTATCAGTCAAATATTTCAGAATTAATCAAACATGCGGATGATAAGCTTTATTACGGAAAAACACATGGGCGCGATACCGTAATTTCCTGATATTGCAGAACTTTCCGGTACCATTGCATTTTATGGCATCCACAAGGGTATTCCTGATTCGAGGTTTTTGCGCAATTCATCAGAAAATATTATTCTGGCAATGCAAAAGCAGCTATATGAGAAACGTTTTTGTTTTCCATATAGCTGCTTTTATTATGTTACCTTATGTTTATTATTCATTACCACAATTCTCTGCGATACAGCAATATAATTTTCCTGTCTTATTCCGCAGCTTCTGTCGGTGTTGCTTCTGGTGTTTCTGTAGCTTCAGCTTCTTCTGTTGGTGTTACAGTTGCCTCTGTATCTTCTGCTGCTTCTGTTTCTTCTGCTGCCGGTGTCTCAGTTGCTTCAGCTTCCTCTGTCACATCAGCCTCCGGTGTTGGTGTTGCTTCTTCTGTTACTTCTGGTGTTGCTTCTGGTGATGGAGTAGGTGTCGAAGTTGGAGCTGTAAAAGTATGTTTATCTGTGATCTTAAGTGTCTTAAGAACTTTCTTTACTACTTTTACATCCGCATCATCCAGCCACTGATTTGTTGTCTCTGTGTAATATGTGCTCTCTTTGGAATTCTGAAGAGATTCTCTCTTGGATGCTGTTGCATCCTCATCATTAATCTTATCAAGTCTTACTACATAATATCCTGTATCAGTCTCAATAATATCATCTGCAACCTCTCCGTCTCTCAGTCCACGTAAAACACTAATAACTTCGTCCGGATATGCTGCCCCGCTGGAGTCTTCATCCTCATCTTCGCTTTCTTTAGTTGTAAAATTACCCTGTACTGCTGAGTAGCTCTCATCTACTCCCTGAGCAACTTCGCTCATATCAGCTGTCGGATCTTCTTTCATTTTGTCAAGAATCTCCTGAGCCTGTTCTTTCTTAGTTTCTTTATCTTCGTCTGTTACATCATCACCACTTGTAGAGATACTTACATAAGTAAAGGTTGTCTGATTTGCCTCATCATCAGAAACTGTGATATTTCCCTCTGCAACAATCGGGTCATACATCTTTTTCTGGATTGTCTGAAGCTCCAGTAATGTTTTTACCTGATCCTCTGTTACAGCGAGTTCTTTGATTGTCTCTTCGCTGTTTGCAGCCATAAACTGTGATGCAGCATCTGCGATTGCTGTTTCATCTTCATCTGTAAGTTCTACATTGTAATCAGATGCTTTCTCTTTCAGAATATACATTTTCTCAATGGATTCCAGACTGCTTGTCACTGCCTGATCACCATATGTCTCTCCAGAATCTTCATCTGCTGTCTGATCCCAGATATTATCCGCGCTTCCCATATAAGACATATACATGGCGGTTGTCTGCTGCTGCTGTTCACGCGCATAAAGGCTGACAACTCCAAGCGGAATATCTGTTCCGTCTACTGTAGCCACTGTTTTTGTTCCATCTAATGTTTTACTTCCGCAGCCTGTAAGCATACCAACTGACATCACACCTGCCAGTGCTGCTACGGCTGTTCTCTTTGCCATTTCTTTCATTTCTTCCTCCATATTATCAGTCTGGTCTTTCTTCATGTCCCACTTTTCCAGACTGTGCTATTACTAGAGTATAAACTTTTTTCCTGCTGAGGGCAAGGTAAATTAAAAAATAAGTGCTATATTTCACATATTTATCACGATCTTCAAACACACTCTTCAGCCATATTCTTAAGTTCTTCTGCAAATTCCGTCAGCGCAGGAATCAGACTGCCCTGAGGTTCCAGGATAAATTTCGGTTCCTGCTCATTCTTAAACTGCAAGCTTCTTCTGTATTTCTGCACGAGAAGCGGAATCACTTTCGGATTTAGCTTTGCTTTTTCATAAAGTGTAATGCGCACTGATTTTCCGGTCTGCTTAATTTCTGTCACATAGCCCTGATGTGCGATAGCTTTTAACTTCGCGATTGCAAGGAGATTCAGCACTGCCTTTCCAGGTTCACCAAAACGATCCAGAAGTTCCTCTAACATATCATCATAGTCCTGCTGCGTTTCGATTCCAGCGATTCGTTTATAAATATCAAGTTTCTGGAATTCATTGCTGATATAGGAATCCGGAATAAATGCATCGATATTGAGGTCAATCGATGTCTCAAAATCTTCCATTGTATGGATTCCTTTTGCCTCTTTGACTGCCTCGCTGAGCATCTTGCAATAGAGATCATATCCCACCGCATTCATATGTCCATGCTGCTGTGCACCCAGCAGATTTCCCGCGCCTCGAAGTTCCAGATCTCTCATGGCAATTTTAAATCCACTTCCCAGATCCGTATATTCACGAATAGCCGCCAGACGCTTCTCCGCAGTCTCCTTCAGCATCACGTTCTGCCTGTACATCAGGAATGCATACGCCGTTCTGTTAGATCGACCGATTCTTCCGCGAAGCTGATAAAGCTGGGAAAGTCCGTATCTGTCGGAATCATGGATGATCATGGTATTTACATTGGAAATATCCAGCCCTGTTTCAATAATCGTAGTCGAAACCAGTACATCAATATCACCATTTACAAACGCATACATGACATTCTCAAGTTCTCTCTCGCTCATCTGTCCATGTGCAAAATCCACCCTCGCATCCGGCACAAGTTTCGCTATGCGCAGGGCAACATCCGCAATATCCGTAACACGATTATAGACATAATAGACCTGTCCGCCCCTGCGCAGTTCTCTGTTGATCGCCTCCCGGACTGTCTCCTCATCATACTCCATAACATAGGTCTGAATCGGCATTCTATCCATCGGCGGTTCCTCAAGGACACTCATATCACGAATTCCAATGAGGCTCATATGCAAAGTACGCGGAATCGGCGTTGCTGTCAAAGTCAGCACATCTACATCCTTTTTCAGCTGCTTGATTTTCTCTTTATGCGCAACCCCGAAACGCTGTTCCTCATCGATGATCAGAAGTCCAAGGTTCTTAAACTGTACATCCTTCGACAAGACTCTATGTGTTCCGATAATTACATCTACCTGTCCCTTTTTCAGGTCTTCAATCGCTTTCTTCTGCTGCGCCGGCGTACGGAAACGACAGAGAAGTTCCACTCGTACCGGGAACTCTTTCATTCGCTGTACAAAGGTGTTGTATATCTGCTGTGCAAGAATAGTTGTCGGGGCAAGATACGCCACCTGTCTGCTCTCCTGCACTTCCTTAAATGCGGCGCGCAGAGCAACCTCTGTTTTACCATAACCTACATCACCGCAGATCAGACGGTCCATGATTTTCGTGCTCTCCATATCCCGCTTGGCATCTTCAATGGCGCTAAGCTGATCTTCTGTCTCCTCATATGGAAACATTTCCTCGAACTCCCTCTGCCATACCGTATCAGGACCACAGACATAGCCTTCCTTTTCCTGACGTACCGCGTAGAGCTCTACCAGCTCTTTCGCAATATTTTTGACAGCTCCCCGGACCTTGCTTTTCGTCTTATTCCATTCCTGCGTTCCAAGCTTATTCAGTTTCGGAGTTTTTGCCGTATCACCGCCCGAGTATTTCTGAAGACAGTCTAACTGAGTTGCCAGAATATAAAGATTGCTGCCGCCACGATATTCAATCTTAATATAATCCTTAACGATCCTGTCCACTTCCACTTTCTCAATTCCGCGATAAATACCAAGCCCATGCTTCTCATGAACCACAAAATCCCCGATAGAAAGCTCTGCAAAATCCTGGATACGCTTTCCGTTATAATTCTTTTTCTTCTTTCTCTTCTTCTGTTCCTGACCAAAAATATCCGACTCTGTCATCACCGCAAATTTGATCAGTGGATATTCAAAGCCTTTTTTCGCATGACCATAAACCACCATGATCTCACCCGGCAGAATCTCCCTGTCATAATCCTGCCCGTAAAAAGCAGCCAGTCCTTCTTCCTGGAGATCCTTCGCCAGTCGTTCAGCTCTGGTACGGGAACCGGAGAGCAATGCGATCTTGTATCCCTGTTTCTTATACTGGTGAAGATCCTTTACCAGAAGTTCAAAGCTACTGTTATACGAACTGACTGATTTTACTTCCAGATAAAATTTCTCCCGGACCTTCCAGCCCGCCTGCTTCGGTTCCAGCGCACAGACAGAAATACAGTTTCGCTTATTTAATTCTTTCTGAAGTTCTTCAAAAGAACAAAGCCAGTTGTCCGGCAGATTCTGGCTGCCTTTTTCCTCGCGGTGCATACGGCTCTGGCGATATTCCTCTTCTACTGCTTCACCTTTCTCCGTCAGTCGATTCGGTTCATCCAGAAAAATAACCGATTTCTCCTTTGGAAAATAATCCAGGAAAGAAACCATATCAGATTCCCCGATATGTTCTACTGCCGGATAAATCGTAATCTCATCCAGATTCTCGAGGGATCTCTGGCTCTCAGCGTCAAAACTTCGTATAGAATCGATCTCATCCCCCCACAGTTCGATTCTCCATGGATTTTCCTCTGTGAGGCAGTAGATATCCACAATACCACCGCGAATAGAAAACTGTCCCGGCATTTCCACCTGACCTACACGCTCATATCCCAGATCCACCAGTTTATTTTTCAACTGATCCATGTCTATCGTACTGTCATTTGCATAATGAATCAGCTGGTTTTTTATTTTTTCCAACGGTTCCAGGAAATCCATGCATCCGTCAATGCTTGTGACAACTGTAAGTTCCTTTTCCTCCAGCAATGCCCGGATTACTTTCATTCTCTGTCGGATCAGCAGATTTCCATGAATATCTGCCTGAAAGAATAGAAGATCCTTTGCCGGATAGGAATATATTTTCTTATCATAAAACCGGTAATCTTCATAGATTTCTCTGGCCCGGCGTTCATCTTCTGCCAGGATCAGACGATATGGCGCAGTCTCGGAAAGACCGTACATCAGATGGGATTTCTGCGATTCCATACATCCCGAAACCTGCAGAATCCCCTTATTTGTTTTACTTTTTTCTTTAATCTGTTCAAACTCTGCAAGTCCCTGCAGAGGTGCCATAAATGCTTTCATATTCACCTCTTATATGTCTCCGATAAATAAATCTTCCTGCCATTCATTGCTATTCGTAAGTCCCACCCACTGCTTTTTGCTTCTCGCAATTGAAGCAGGGGACTTACTTGATTCGGTTAAAAATATTACGCCAAAAGTTCCAAAACACTGTGGCAAGATAAAAGCGGCACCTGTTTTCCTGCTGTAGCATCATTAACAGTCACCGCTTTTCTTCCTTTTCTTCCGTTAAAAGCAGCCACCATATGCAACTTACCACTTTGCTGCTTCTTACTTCTGTGCAGGTACTTTTCTGTTATATTCGTTCATCGCCGCATCTACGCCCTGTGAGATCATGATATCCACAGCCTTTGCCGCTTTTTCTATTGCTTCATCCACAAGTTTTCTGTCTTCTGTGGAAAATCTGCCAAGTACATGGTCTGCAAGATCCCATCCCTTTGGCTTAGCTCCTACACCTACTTTAATGCGCAGAAACTTCTCTGTGCCAAGCTGACGGATAATATCCTTAATTCCATTGTGTCCACCTGCGCTTCCCTGCTTACGGATGCGAAGCTGTCCCGGTTCCAGATCAATATCATCATAAATAACAATCAGTTCTGTCTCCGGATCAATTTTGAAATAATTCGCCATCTCGCGGACAGGTCCGCCACTCAGATTCATAAAAGAAAGAGGTTTCATAAGAATAACCTTTTCTCCGCCAATCATCGTTTTTCCGTACATGGCATTAAATTTCACGCCACCCTGCGGAACATTGTAGTCCTCTACCAGATGATCAATGGTGTCAAATCCCATATTGTGGCGTGTTGCTTCATACTCTCTCCCGGGATTTCCCAGTCCCACTACTAAATACATATGCGCGTCTCCTAATTAAAATATACCATTTCGTCTTTCAGAGGTTCGCATTCTTTTGCATCACTTGCATAAAGCACAATGCCTTCGCCCTGATATTCTGTACGGTTTTCAAAAGCAACCTTTGCAGTTACCTCTACCCAGCTTCCTTCTTTGATATGAGATGCATTATCACTTCTGCACACATATCCAAGAAATGTAGTATCATCTGCACAGCAAGTCATTGCAACACGTCCCGGAACAAAGAATTTGCTTCCCATTCCACGAGGTTTCATAACACGACCTTTAAAGCGTACAGTTTTACCCACATATTTCTCCGGGTTATCCATTGCATCTACAAACCAGATTCCGTAATCTTCCGGCTGGATCTCAATGACAGGTGCATCAATATCAAACGGCATCTCATCCTGGAAAATGTCGTCCATTTCACCTTCTTCATCCTCAAAAATAACCTCTGCACTCTGATTTGCGACCTTAATTCCACGTCTGTATGCAGGAAGCGGATCTCCCTCTTTACAACGGTTAAATACAACCATATCTGTATTTCTCACCATATCCATGAACAGAGACTTCATATTTGCCATATAAACCTGATAAGTTGTCGCATCTACGCAGGTAATCTCCTGCTCAATACCCCAGCCGTCCGGAAGCTCCATCTGCTCGAATTTACTTACAAGCCACATTCCATTGTATTCGATCACAACACGTTCCGGCTGATGGATGATATCCATCGCAGCCAGACGCTGAGGAGTCAGATCTTCTTCATCCTCGATCACTTCTATAACTGTGTTTGTAAGTTTCAGTTTATCCATATCATATTCTTCTTCGCCTTCTTCGCAAAGAATCAGCAGTGTCTTTCCATCAATGGCGAAATAGTCCTGCTGTAATGTAAAATCCAGGAAAGTTGTCTTTCCACTCTCCAGAAATCCTGTTACCAAATAAATGGGAACTCTGATATCATCCATAATTCTATTTCCTTTATCCTGATTATTTTGTCACTGCGCTACGGTTTATCTGTAAGCCGTAACTTTTTTTATTACCGGACGCGGTAATTGTTTTTTATTCTGCAAGGCCAAATAACTCTGCAAGTTTATCTTCTTTCAATTTAGAACCAATCACGCAGAGACGGCCCGTATATTCCGGTGCTCCCTCACGAATCTCTGTTTCTTCCGGAACCATATCAAAGTAGATCCATGTTCCATCTTCTGCCGGAAGCATTCCTTTTGCACGAAGGATGATACCGTAATCTTCAGAAGCAGAAAGAGCTTCGAGCATTTTCTCAAGTCCTTCTCTTGTATACTTCTTAATTGTCTCGCGTCCCCAGCTTGTAAATACTTCATCTGCATGATGATGGTGATGGTCGTGGTGATCATGTCCGCAGCCGCATTCATGGTCGTGGTCATGGTGATGCTCGTGATGATGCTCATGCTCATCATGGTCATGTCCACAACCGCATTCATCATCGTGGTCATGGTGATGCTCATGTCCTTCATGATCGTGATGATGCTCATGCTCGTCGTGGTCGTGATCACATCCACATTCATCATGATGGTGTTCATGCTCATCATGATCGTGGTGATGGTCATGCTCGTCATGGTCATGTCCACAGCCACATTCGTCCTCGTGATCATGGTGATGATGTTCTCCATGTTCATGTACATGTCCGCATTCCGGGCATACCTCTTCTTCTGCCATCAGTTCTTCTTCAAGAGATACCGGTTTCTCCATAACCTCAAGGATCTTCTTTCCATCCAGTTTCTCGATCGGAGTAGTGATAATTGCTGCTTTTGCATTGATCCCACGGAGAAGTTCCATTGCCTGCTGTGCTTTCTTCTCATCAATAATGTCTGTACGGCTCATAATGATTGCGCCGGCATATTCAACCTGATTGTTAAAGAACTCACCAAAGTTTCTCATGTACATTTTGCATTTCTTTGCATCTACTACAGTTGTGTAGCTGTTCAGTACGATATCTACATCTCCCTGAACACCCTGTACCGCTTTGATAACATCTGACAGTTTACCAACACCTGACGGCTCGATCAGGATTCTGTCCGGATGATATTTATCAACAACTTCTTTCAGAGAAGTTCCGAAGTCTCCAACCAGAGAACAGCAGATACATCCGGAATTCATTTCACGGATCTGGATTCCTGCTTCTTTCAGGAACCCACCGTCGATACCGATCTCACCGAATTCATTCTCAATCAGTACGACCTGCTCATCTGCATAAGCCTCTTTCAGAAGCTTCTTGATTAATGTAGTTTTACCGGCTCCAAGGAAACCGGAGATAATATCAATCTTAGTTGCCATCGTTTTGTTTCTCCTTTTCTATTTTTATGTTTTTTTACAAATTTATCTTGTAAGCAGATATGAAATAATTGTAACTGTTCAGTACCTCCACAGTCACGGTTAAAAATCGCCTTTGGCGATGGAGTTTTACCTTGTATGTCTCGGAATTTTGGCATATTCGCTTATATCCCATCTACTTATATATTTGTCCGTAACGCATTTATTATACACAAGCTTTCTTCCATATTCAAGTCTGTCCCACGCAAAGAAGGGGACATGATCCAATATCATGTCCCCTCTCGTATTTTAATGATCAACCGTTGATCATAAAGCTCATTAATTTATCAATATCTTCTTTCTCGTATGCAACGATCTCAAGTTCCGGAATCTCTCCGCCTGAGAAAATGTTTGCCAGAGACACATACTGGGATAATTTGGATTTAAGGTTCAGTCTGTCACCTTCGCCTGTTACTAATTCTACTCTTCCTTCGCAGCTGTCAACTACCTCAAAAAACTTCTCAATATCTTTAATGTTAGATACTTTCATGTTCATTCTCCTTTCAACATGTAAACTTTTCTCTCTATTCCTTGTTTTCGCGCTAATTATAACGCAGTTATATACAAAAAGCAATTATTGATTTTGCACGAATTTTCCAGGTATTCCATACGCTTAGTTATAATATCGCTAAATAACGCAAGTCCTGTTCCGGTCAAAACTTAATATGTTATTGTTCACTCCGCTCTTAGCAACATATCCCGTAGGATAATTGTGTCTGAGCAATAACCTTAATATACAAAAATTGCAACTCCATAAGCTGGCAGCGGATATGCAAATGAGAACTGTCTGTCATCGCATTCCTGTTTCACAGCCTTGAATATCTTTGGCTCTGTCAGTCCGTTCTCATCCATGATCAGCTTATACTGTTTCTTCTTCGGAACACCAACTCTGTAATCCGGACGGTCAACCGGTGTAAAGTTAACTACATACAGAATATTATTTCTCTTCGTCGGCGATTTTCTTACAAAGCTGAAAATACTTCTGTCTCCGTCATTGGCATTGATCCACTCAAAGCCTTCCGGATCATTATCAGCCGCATAGAGCGCCGGATATTTCTTATAAATAGTAAGAAGATCATGTACATAATTCTGCAGATCTTTATGAGGTTCCTCATTCAGCAGGAACCAGTCAAGTTCTCTCTCCTCACTCCACTCACGAAGCTGTCCGAATTCCTGTCCCATGAAAAGGAGCTTCTTACCCGGATGACAGGTCATAAAGGAATATGCCGCCTTTAAGTTCTTGAATTTATCCGGCAGTTCGCCCGGCATCTTCTCAAGCATGGAGCATTTCAGATGAACCACTTCATCATGAGAAAGAACCAGTACATATCTCTCACTGTATGCATAAGTCATGGAGAATGTCATCTTATTATGATTGAATTTACGGAAATATGGATCCAGTTTCATATATTCCAGGAAGTCATTCATCCATCCCATGTTCCATTTCAGGCTGAATCCAAGTCCGTCTTTCTCAGCATCTCCTGTAACCATCGGCCATGCTGTCGATTCCTCAGCGATCATCACTGTTCCATGATTTCTGCCGAGAACAACGGTATTCAGATGTTTAAAGAATTCAATCGCTTCCAGGTTCTTGTTTCCGCCGTATTTATTTGCAACCCATTCTCCGTCTTTCTTACCATAGTCAAGGTAAAGCATAGAGGCAACCGCATCCACACGAAGTCCGTCTACATGACACTCTTCAATCCAGTAAAGAGCATTTGCGATCAGGAAGTTCTTAACCTCCGGGCGGCCATAATTGTAAATCTTAGTTCCCCAGTCAGGATGTTCTCCCTGTCTCGGATCTGCATGCTCATATACTGCAGTTCCGTCAAAATTCACCAGACCATGGGCATCCTTCGGGAAATGTGCAGGTACCCAGTCAAGAATAACGCCGATCTTATTCTGGTGGAAATAATCGATCATATATTTGAAATCCTGCGGTGTTCCGTATCTGGAAGTCGGTGCATAATATCCGGTTACCTGATATCCCCAGGAACCATCAAACGGATGCTCGGCGATTCCCATTAATTCTACATGAGTATAACCCATCTCTTTTACATATGCAGTCAGAGAATGTGCAAGTTCCCGATAATTATAGAATCCTTCTTCATTCTCCTCTGTCCACGGATGTTTCATCCAGGAACCCGGATGAACTTCATAGATTGCCATCGGCTGTACTGTCTCGTCAAACTTCTCTCTGTTCTTGATCCATGTGGCATCTTTCCATTTATAATCTGTAATGTCTACAATCCTGGATGCCGTTCCCGGACGCTTCTCAGCCGCATTTGCATATGGATCGGCTTTATAAAGCTTCTCTCCATGTGCTCCTACGATAAAGAATTTATATAACTGTCCGATCTTAGCTCCCGGAATAAACACTTCATAGACACCGATCGGTCCTACCTTCTTCATCGGACTGGCCTCTTCATCCCAGTCATTAAATTCACCAATTACAGATACTGACTGGGCATTTGGTGCCCAGACCGCAAAATATACGCCTTTTTTTCTTCGATATGTAGTAGGATGAGCGCCCAATTTCTTATATACTTCGTAATTGGTTCCCTGTCCAAACAAATACTGGTCTAAATCCGTAAATTTCATACTCTCGCCCATCTGGAGTCCTCCCTTAATATTCATGTTTCTATCTTTTCACGGATATGAAAATATTATTGCTCACTGCAACATAAACAATAACACAAGAAGAACCCTGCAAAGCAGGATTCTCAGCCTGCGGTGGATCGTTCCAGACAACATCTTCCTTACTGCTGCAATGCGATCCGACCCGGCAGGGCTATGAACTGACTCTTAGTCATTCTATAAGCTTTATTATACCAACCCCCATTCGCTACGTCAATTAAAAATATGTGTATATTTAACAATTTTTATGCGTTTTTTGTGTTATTTTTGTAAAAAACACAAAGAGCAAAGAAACGCTGTCTTTCGCATTTCTTTGCTCTTTTTATTACTTTTTATTGTCCTTTAATATTCAGAGTCATCTCCGTAATCCACAGAATCGTCACTGTAATCTTCCGAAGAATCATCGCTGTAATCGCCGCTTCCGTCGTCATAGTTTCCATCTGAACTGCTGTCATCTGTACTTCCATCCTCACTTCCATCAGAATAATCTGAGTTTCCGTCAGAAGAATCTGATGAATCAGTTGTACCATCTGTGGAATCCGTAGAAGCTGCTGCATCTGCTCCGCCCTGATATCCGGGAACACCACCGTTGCTGAGTGTACTCGGCCAGAAATCAACATAACATGCATTCTGTAATGTTACATTCTTAGCTTCTGCCATCTCACTTACCGTCACAAGTTTATATCCTCTTGCAATAAGATCCGGAATCAGTCTTATGGCAGCCTGTACAGACGGCTCATGGATATCATGCATCAGGATAATTGTTCCATCTGTAAGATCTCCGTTCATTACTGCATTATAATCCGCATCCGCATCCATCAGCTTCCAGTCTTCCGTATCCAAAGACCACATAAAGAATGGTTTATTTACTGTATTATAAATATCTGTATTTCCATCTCCGTACGGTGCACGTGCTACTGTCGCTGCCTGTCCACAGGCCTGAGTCAGTGCATCATCCGTATCAGAAAACTGTTTGGCAACTGAATCAAGGTCAATCGTAGTCAGCTGTGTATGATCCCAGGAATGACTTCCGATCTCACAGCCAAGTTCCAGCATACGTTTCGGTGCATCCGGATATGCACTTACATTCTGTCCAAGCATAAAGAATGTTGCATGTGCATTATTCGCCTCCAGGCAATCCAGAAGCTCATCTGTATACTGTCCCGGACCATCATCAAAGGTCAATGCCAGCATCGGCCGTACCTGACTCGGATCATAAGATCCATCATCATTAAAGTAGTAATCTTTTACGCCCTTTGTCACCCATCCAGTCTGAATATATCCGTTTTCATCAAATGAATATGTCACACCGTCAATATCCTGAAATCCATTTGCAAAATATGTACCATCTGCATTCTGATACCACTTTCCGTTAGTATCTTCATGCCAGCCTGCTGTCATCGTGGAGATCTTATCCGTATCTGATTTACCCTTCAGTGGCTGTCTCACAGCCGCATCAGAATTAGCCTGAACCTCTTCCGTATCTGCCTGGGCCTGCACAGTCTGATTACTGCTTCCGCCTCCGGCTACATGATGAGCGATTGGAATAATGATTCCTCTCACCACAAATACAATAGCCAGAATCAGACCAAGCACGGAGAGTCCGATCTTCGTATAATGACGAATCATCATCTGGCGTTTTTTTCTGCGCATCCTCTCGCGCAAAACCCGCTTATCCATTGTTTCCTTTCCCCGTTTCTATTTACATTAATTTAGCCAAGAACGTTTATCTGCAACTGCTGAATAGCTTCATAAGTTACTGTCATTCTTTTTGTAACTTCAATCATAACTCATTTACCCGGCAAATACAATGCCAATTATTCGTTAACGTTCACTCCGTGCCCGGTAACAATTATTCTACTTCTTCTGTCCCCAGTTCCTCTTCCAGATTTACGTCAACATCAGAACCACTCTGATTTGTGCTGCTATCGCTGTCATCTGAATTTCCCGCGTCATCTGAAGTATTCGTATCTTCTGTATCCGTCATATCCTGTTCACTGTCTGAGTCTGAATTTTTTGCAGCTGCTTCTGCATCATCCGCGATCACATCGCCATTCGCGACTTTATCACTAACGCTTGCATTCTTTATAATAAAATCCTCTACTCTGAGAAGACCAATTGATTCGTCTACATAAGTCTGCCCGTATGTTCCAACCAATTCTGCGATATCACCGGCACCCATCTGTTCCACCAGTTCCTCCTGCAGCTGAAGGCTCTCTTTATCATCAAGAGACAGCCCTTCCGCATCCATGATTCCCTGTACAATCAGATTCTGTTTCACTTTACCTTCTGCATACTGCTGACACTGCTCGTCAAAATCATCCTGGGAAATCCCCTGGCTGTCTATGAATTCCTCTAAAGTCATATCCGCTTGTTTTGCATAAACTTCCATACTGCTCTTAAACTCAGAAATTGCAGAATCCACATCCTCCTGCGGATACTCTTTCACTTCCGAATTCTCAAGTACTGTACTCCATGCAGTATTTTTAAGAACTTCCTGTGCTGAATTCTTCGCTTCTTCCTCCAGCTGGCTGCGAACGCTTTCCCGATATTCATCCACAGTCGTATAATCTGTATTCTTTGCTACCCACTCATCGGTAAGTTCACCTGCGCGGCGCACATTCTGTACAGTGACTTTATATACAACTTCCTGACCTGCCAGAGTTTCATCTGCGTAATCTGACGGAAAATCAATCTTGATTTCCTTTGTTTCGCCTTTCTTCATTCCGATTACGCCATTCTCAAACTCATCAAACATCTGCCCCTGACCAATCACAAAATCATAATTATTGGCAGTCCCGCCATCAAAAGTCTGTCCATTCTTAGTTCCCACATAGTTCACAGTTACCAGATCACCTTCTTTGGCACTGTCAGATACAGGTTCTGCTTTATCCTGCAGATCCTGGTCAATCTGTGCCTGCACATCATCATCTGTGATTGCATCCACTGTATTATCCAGAGTCAGTCCTTTATATTCTCCAATCGTAATATATTTATCTACATTCTCAACCGACACAAGCCTGGTTGTTCCCACTTCTGCTTTTTTATTATCGGCAGACTTTTCTGTTTTTGTATTGTCTGTAATAACAGCCGCACCATCACCACATGCGGATGCAGTTAGTGCAAAACAGGCCGCAAACATGGCAAGATATATTTTTTTCTTCATAATAAATAATACTCCCTTCTACATTCCCGGTACCGGAGTCGGTCTTGATGAATCCCATACCTCTGATACGTCAAAAAGATCACTGAGCATTTCAGGATTATAGTACATTCTGTATCCATCCAGATTTCTTCTTCCCTGACGGAAATAATCACCTGTAATCTGTACGAAATACTGGCTGGAATCTACATTACAGAAATAACGGTATCCCTGACTCTTATAAAATTCATATTTCTCATTATCAGCAGAATATCCTTCCCAGCTTCCGATATCTGCTCCAAATGCAAAGATGATCATATCTGTTTTCCCAAGAATCGGAGCGACATATTTCTGCCACTTTTTATCATCTCTCTTTAAATCATCCAGCGAAGTAGCTCCAACATCCTTATGTCCCCAGGTATGGCTGGCAAACTCCCAGCCCTCTGCTTTCATAGCCTTCGCTACCTTCTTTGCATTCTTTACTTCCTGCTTATAATCAAAATCCGGGTTCTCCTCCAGAAACTTCTTCTGGTCATCCTGGAGTTTCTTTCCTGTTTTATATGCAATGTCCGTACGATAGCCAAGAACGCCATTATAACCTGTCATCGCCAGGATACCTTTCCTTCCATGATAAGAAAAGTCCGGATGTTCTTTTACAAAGGTATCGATCAACGGAACCATATCGTAGTCTCCTGTGGAAATACTTCCGTCGTCCTCTATATATTCATTCTTAACTTCACCATTGGAATCCACAACAAGTTTTGACGCAAACCCATCTCCATCCATATAGTGATAGTAACTTACATCATCCTGTGATAAAACAAACGGAATCTTTCCCGGTGGCAGCATAATACTGCCTCTGGACATTGTTCCATCTTCATTTACAACTGCCATATCATGGGGGCTGACCATTACATAACCTTTATCATACATATTCTGTATGATCTTATTAAATTCATCAATTGTTGTCATATACTGATTATATCCGTCAGAATCCGACTCTCCGTCAAAAGCTTTCGAGGTGTCCTTAATCAGTGTATGAAAAAACACATGTGTGATTTGTTCGAGCGGATATTCTGTGCAGGTAGCTTTCGTGTTCTCATAATCAGCCACCGCATTCTGCATATCTGTATTACTATCATAATCCGGCTGACTTTTTAGAAGTTCTATGGCTCCATCATAATTGTACTGTGTCGCCATAAGTGAAGCCTGCTCCAGCGGAGATTCCTGTGTTTCAGCCTGCTCTCCCTCATTCAGGCTGGTACCCTGCTGCTCATTCTCTGTTGTATCAGTATTCTGTTCTGTATCAGCATCCTGACTACCATCTGTCTGTACTGTTCCCTTCTCTGTTTCTGTACTTCCAGCTTTGGAATTCAGGAACGGAATATCCTGTTCAAACGGAAGGATTCCGCACCCGCTAAATCCCAGTGATACGCATAAAACTGCTGCCATCACACATGCTGCTTTTTTTCTCATATTCTGCCCCTTTCAATTATGCGTCTCCTTTATTCTGTCAGCGAACACTGTTCGTCCCCTTTATTATTCTCATCCCATAGTCGGGACCGGCACCGGTCTGGAAGAATCAAACACTGCCTGTGCATCAAACAGATCTGAAAGAAGTTCCGGATTATAGTACATTCTGTATCCATCCAGATTTCTCCTTCCCTGGCGGAAATAATTGCTGCGGATCTGTACGAAGTACTGACTGGAATCCACATTGCAATAATAGTTATACCCCTGGCCCTTAAGATATTCAAATTTCTCCCCTGAATAATCTTCTACACTGGTAAGATCTGCACCAAATGCAAAAATAATAATATCTGTTCCACCGATCAGCGGATCAACATTCTCTTTAAATTTCTGTGTATCTGCCTGTAATCTCTCCAGACTTACCTGACTTACATTCTGATGGCCCCAGGTATGACTCGCAAACAGCCATCCTTCATCTTTCATGGCCTGCGCAACTCTGGCAGCGCCTTCCCTCTCTGTATTCAGATCAAAATCCGGATGTTCATCAAGCCATTTCACTTTATCTGCATCCAAATCATCCGGACGGGTTTCATAACTGCTGTCTGTACGATAACCAAGAATTCCATTGTATCCTGTAAGCGCTACAATTCCTTTTGCTCCTCTGTATGAGAAATCCGGATGTTCTTCCACGAAACGGTCAATCAGAGGAACCATGTCGTAATCTCCTACAGAAATACTGCCATCATCTTCTACATATTCATTACGGACCTTGCCTTCATCATCCACAATAAGTTTCGTGGCAAATCCGTCCCCGTCCATATAATGATAATAACATACATCATCCTGCGAAAGGACAAACGGCACTTTACCTGGCGGAAGCAGAATTTCTCCCATATTCATGTTTCCATTCTCATCTGCTGTCGCCATATCATAAATGCTGACCATAACATATCCCTTATCATACATACTCTGTGTGATCTGATTAAATTCATCAATCGTTGTCATAACCTGGTCATAATCCCCTGTTTTATAATCCCCGTCAAATGCCTTGCTGGTATCTTTGATCAGTGTATGGTAGAAAACATGTGTCACCTGATCTAACGGCCAGGAAACACAGGAATCTTTCTTCTTCTGGTAAACCTTGACCGCATGCTGGAATTTCTCGCTTGTCTGATAAGTGTCACTGCCCTGAAGCAAAGCAATAGCCTTATCATAGTCATACTGATTTGCCGCATATTTTGCCTGTCTGTAAAGAGCTTTATCTTCTTTGCTCAGACTCTCTCCTTCCGGCGTTGCCTCAGGTGTTGCTGTATTTTCAGCTTCCGCTTCTCCCTCTGCTTCTGCAATTGTCTGGGCAGTCTTTTCTTTCCTTGTACCAAATGACTTTGCCATCTGAGTGATCTTTGTCTGCTGCTCGCTGAAAAATGTCTGCAATTCTTCCCCGTAAAATCCCACGCCGATTCCAATTGCTGCCGCTGCCACTACTACAATTCCACCGGCAATACGCACTCTCTTTTTTCTGCGGCGAAGTTTATTGCGCCGTTCCAGTCTGGCTGCTCTTCGGGCCTCATATGCTTTATTGTCGTCATAGAAGAAATCCTCATCCTCACTTGCAGCCGGAGGTTCTTTCTCCTCAGATGACTTATCCTGTACTTCTGTCTCTGAAGTCTGTGCCTGTTTCTCTGTTTCTGATTCCTGCAAAGCACTATCTGCATTTGTATCTTCTGTATTTGTATCTGTTGCCTTTGTATCTTCTGCATTTGTATTGGCATCTGCCATACTTGTATCTACTGCATTCTTATCTGCTGTATTTGCAGCCGTTTCATTTTTAGTTACTTCTTCCTTATCTGAAAGTCTCTCCTCTGTATTTTCAGAGTCAGGCTTTAATTTGCTCATACTTTCCTCCTTTTTATCCTCTGAATAAGTAATTGGTGAACAGTTACCTTTTGTTCAGTACTTTTATTGTTATCTGGATAACCATATTATAACCACACACAGGCTTTCCATCCTGTAAAAATGTTTTTACTACAATTATAACGTATAATAATACAAATTTCCAGTTACTATTCGTACTACACTTTCTCGCAAAATATTTTTATATACACCTGCCAAAATCCCAAGAATTCTTTTTTAATAATTGCGTTTTGTCCTGTTTAATGATAAAATAATTTTTATGCAATGGGCTGTCTATCTGTAACAGCCCCTGTGAAAACACACATATTAGGAGGATGCAAATGAGTACAGTAACAATAGTCCTTCTGGTCATTCTTGTTATCCTGATCGCTGCACTGATCGGTTTATATTTCTTCGGCAAAAAAGCTCAGAAGAAACAGGAAGAACAGCAGGCTCAGATTGAAGCAACAAAACAAACCGTTTCCATGCTGGTTATCGATAAAAAGAGGATGCCGTTAAAAGAATCCGGACTTCCTCAGATGGTAATTGAACAGACACCTAAGCTTATGCGCCGTTCCAAACTTCCGATCGTTAAAGCCAAAGTCGGACCAAGGATTGCTATCATGATCGCAGATGAGAAAGTCTTCGATCTGATTCCGGTTAAGAAAGAAATCAAAGCCGAAGTAAGCGGTCTTTATATCGTAGGCGTGAAAGGAATCCGTGGTTCTCTGGAAGCACCGGCTACTAAGAAGAAAGGTTTCTTCGCAAGATTTAAGAAAGATAAAGCTGCTAAATAATCACCAGTTAAATCAGTCAGGTGAATATTTACTGTATGAAAAAGACCGATGATCTTTGATATGTCTCCTGCTTCGCAGGCAGCATATCCCCATATAAGATCATCGGTCTTTTATTTAATTCTAATCGTTTTACACCTATCTGTAAGTTCTCCTATTTATAGGTTCCATTCAAGTCCCCTCTCACTGCTTATTGCTCTTCGCAATTGAAGCAGGGGACTTACTTGATTCGGTTAAATCGTGAAATCCTTACAGTCCTTCGGCTGTGCCTTAATCGCAAGATAGCAGTCTGCCACATGCTCCTGATTCATATCCAATGCATAGTCAACCTTCATATCAAGGCTGCCGTCATTTTCCTCCAGATTCATATTCGTTGCAGCAATTCCCATCTCGATTGTTCCATAAGGAGTCGTATAGTAAGTCATATTCTTCTTACCCTGTTCAAAAACCATGTGAACATTAACCACACCTTTTTTGCGGACTTCCATGCCCTTAGGTGATATTTTTATGTAATTAATCGTAGGTTCTGCGAAATCCTCCAGAATCTCTTCATAGCGCAGATAATGACTTCCATTCCGGAAATAATACTGTCCAGGTACAACGATCTCGACCGGTTCCTGATCGCCATCTGCATCTATTGTCTGAAGTCCCCTTACGTGAATCAGTACTTCTTTATCCATTTCTCTCATACTCCTGATATTCTTCTATAGCTTTGTTTTTATGTATCATTCCAGCTGCTACAATATTTTTAAGAATCACTATAATTCAGTACCTGACAGTTCATATAATCAATCACACTGTCTTCTCTTTTGCAGCTATAATATATCAATACTTTTCTATGTCTATTTTCTTGGTCATCTCCACATCATACGGCAGAATCGAATTGGCAAATGCCTTAAACTCATCCGCCAGGTCACTTACATAGAAGCGGTACGGAAATTCATTCTTCTCTGTACCTTCGCTGGAAAGTCCTTTCTCATCCAGCAATCTGCGCAGCTCAAGCGCAGTCTCATAAGCCGGATTCACCAGACACACATCCTCTCCCATGATCTTTCTGATCGTAGATCGAAGCAGTGGATAATGCGTACATCCCAGGATAAGTGTATCTACCTCTTTATCCTGCAGCTCCTTCAGATATCTGGCAGCAACCTCATCTGTCACAGAATCATGTAGCCATCCTTCCTCAACCAGCGGTACAAAAAGGGGGCATGCTTTTGCAAAGACTGTGATCGTTGGATCCAGTTTCTTAAGGTATTCTGCATGTATACCACTTCCTACTGTTCCTACAGTACCAATAATTCCAACCCTTTTATTCTTAGTCTGGGCTGCTGCAACCTCAGCTCCTGGTTCTATTACACCAATGATCGGAATATCAAATTCATCTCTTACTGCATCCAGTGCAAATGCACTTGCCGTGTTACAGGCAATGACGATTGCCTTGACTTGCTGTTCCTGCAGAAAACGAATGATCTGCCGGGAGTACCGGATAATTGTCTCTTTCGATTTACTTCCATAAGGCACTCTCGCCGTATCACCAAAATATACGATTTTCTCTGAAGGAAGATTGCGCATGATCTCACGCGCAACGGTCAGTCCTCCCACACCGGAATCAAATACTCCAATCGGTGCCTCTCTGTCTATATTCATTAATTTCTCTCCATCTCTATTGATTGTTCGTAACTGTTCAGTACCTCGCGGAATAGCAGACTGCTGAATTGTTACGATTGTTCATTATCTTTCATAATGATTGTCCCATTATTCTATCACCAATCAAGAGCCCGCGCAAGCCAGAAGGATATCTTTATGTCATCTTTCTGGTCTTTATTTTCCTCAGGGATCTGAGAGAAACAGAATTTCGGATAGAGCGTTCCCCACCATGCGGTAACTGCTGTCTGTTCCTGTCGTTTTTGTGCGAAATTTTGTACTTGCTGCGGCATCGTTCCCGCCAGAATCACACCTGCAAGTCCTCCTATAATCGTAATGGTCAATTTCTTTGTTATCTTTCCTGCTATACCTGTTTTTCTTTTTATCATTGCGTTTCTTCTATTTATCATTGCATAAACCTCCTGTTAATTCTGTTATTGAAATTATTTACACATTCTGAAGATTTATACTTCCATTCCTGATATTCACATAGGGCAATTCCTTTAACTTATCCTCTTTATACTTTTCATAAAAAAGCTCCCTGAGAGTCACCATCTCTGTATTTCCCCCTGACATTCTGTTCTCAAGCAACCCTGAAATATATTCTCCCACCGACGAATTATCCTCCCCCTGCCAGTTCAGAATCTCTGCCGCATTTTCCGCTTCAAATACGTAAAGATCCTCCCCGACAAAAGCCTCCTGTTTCAGATAATCGAGGACCATTCTCCAACGTCCATCTTCTACAAGTGTCTGTCCAATAACCAGCACCTGCAGATGTCCCATATCCAGAAGTTTCTCCTGCGAACGGTCATATGCCTGCTCAATCTGCGTAAAATCAGAACCACTGATCTGCAGAAGTCTTGCCCCGCCATCTTCCTCTTCTTTCCCCTGTCCGGTACTCTCCGACATATCCGGCATCCCATAAGACAGAAGAATTCCTTCCGGCGAAGCGTCCATGCCAAGCGCCATCGGATATATTCTCTTTTCTGGCTCCACAGCCACACCACATCCTCCCAGGAAAAAGCTGAGCGCCAGAATTCCGGCAACCACAGCAGGTGCTTTCTTCCTGTGATTCTTATGTCTCTCCTTTCCTCTGAAAAACAGATAAACCTGGCAGATTAAAATTCCCGGAACAAAAACATATGCCAGAATCCACCCAAAATAATTTAAGATTCCATTTCCATTCTCTTCCAGAAGTGATATCAGAAATATCACCACCGGCATCCATAACCGCCCCGTACCAAGGTGTGCTTTTCGGATGATCTGATGTCCATAATGCAACAAACTTCCTATCGCAAAAAGCAGGCTGTATAACAAAAATCCCATCCATATAATATCAAAACGCGCCAACACATTTCCGGGAAGATCAGCGCCGTCCAATAACGGTAAAACCGGATAACTTTCCGCTTTTATCCTGTCATATCCCAGCACTGCCGGAAGCAGAAGTTCCATTCCTATAAGGAGCACTCCCAGTGTCAGGATCGCACCCGCTGCAGTCTTCCCTGCACTTCCATATTTCTCCACATCTCCCATCAGAAATGGCAACAATGCAACCGCCGAAAATGCACATAATATCCCGTAAAAAGACTGCCGGATATTCTTCCCTGTAACCTCATTCCACTGCAACGCTTCCATAAAATACTCTGCCTTCGCCTGAGGTACGCAAAGTGCCAGCATAATCACAATCCCCCCCAGAAGCAGGCCTCCGGAAACTTCCGCCATTCGCCCTCTTCTCTGCATTCCCTTATAAGTTCCCAGCGAACACGCCACTATCGCCCAGAACGCAATCCATCTGCCGGAAACTCCTGTGATAAGACTCGCAGGAACCAGATATCTTAAAAGTGCCAACAGATATCCTCCTGCCAGCAATACATAAAGCAAGAAGAAAATCCCAATCAGCCGCCCAACAAAACCTCCCGCAGATTTTACAAGATCATCAAAAGCAGGCGTGAGGCGAATCAGCAAAATCACATAGAAACCAAGTAAAATCAATGCAAGCACAGTCCCTGTCACAGCGCTGATCCCATTTATTCCACCTTTTCCAAAAATACAAAGCATAAACGGTGCAAGAAGTGCCAGTATCATCTGTCTGTATAATTGTCTGTGAGAAATTCTGTTATTCTCTGCAAATCTCATGAACCGGATCCCCTCCTTTTTAACCGGATTTTCTGTTCTTCTCTTGCAAAAAGTGGTCTTAAGCTTCTTCTTCGCAAAGGAATTCTCAAGATTCCCTCTCCTCCATTGCCCGCCTGTTCTTTCTTTATAAAAGGCACCAGATACGGAACCGAGAAACTCATCAGCCCTGCCAGATGACTCACCAGCAGATATACTCCTAATACAAGCCCATAAATTCCAAGATATCCACCCAGAATCAGAAATCCATATTTTACCAATCGGAATGCCGCTGCAAATTCTTCATTCGGAACCGTCATTGAACCCAGTGCTGTCAAAGCCACGATCATTACAACGATCGGGCTTACCAGATTTGCATCTACTGCTGCCTGTCCAATAATCAGACCGCCCACGATTCCGATGGCATTTCCAAGCGATCCCGGAACCCGCACCCCTGCCTCCCTGATCAGTTCAAAAGCCAGCTCCAGAAAAATAAGTTCCACTACGCTTGAAAAAGGGACACCCTCCCTCGCCTCAGCAAAAGACAAAATCAACGAAGATGGCAGAATCTGTGTATGAAAACGAATCACTGCCAGATAAAGTCCCGGCAGGATTGTTGCCATAATCACCGCCAGATATCGCAGTATTCTCAGAAAAGAAGCCATTTCAAATCTGTGATACCAGTCCTCGCTGCTCTCCATAAAGCTGTTGAAATTCCCCGGCAAAATTAAAGCTTCCGGTGAATTATCACATAAAATCACAACCTTACCGTTCAGAATTTCCTGCACAGCGCGGTCCGGCCGTTCTGTTGTCTGATACTGCGGAAAAGGCGAATACCATACATCCTCCGTCAGCTGTTCCAGCATACCGCTGTCCAGAATCCCATCAATCTGAAACTCCTCCAGCCTTTCCTTTACCTTTTCCAGAAGTTCTTCATGTACCAGGTCATCCATATACAATACCTGAGTCAGGGTATGAGAACGCACTCCAATCTTATACTCTTCCACTTTAAGTCTGGTATCCCTAAGTCTCTTTCTTACCAATGCGCTGTTGCTCTTTACACTGTCTGAAAATCCCTCCTGGGAACCTCTGAGAACTTTCTCTGATTCGGCCTTCATCACTCCCATAGACGGATAACCCTTGCTGGAGATTTTCATTGCTTTGTCATAGCCATCTATAAAAAATACTGCATTTCCGGTCAGCATGGCTTCTATGGCCTCGTCCAGATCTTCCAGCTTCTTCACATCTGCGATTCCAAGGCTGTTATGCTGAACAAATTCCTGAATCTGTCCGGGAGAAATTTCCCAGAAATGATTGATCATCTTTCCAATGGCAGAATCGTCCAGCATCATATTAGAAACCGCAACCTCTATATAAACCATGAGACAGTCTACTTTATGGTTCTCTCCGAGTCGCATCGGACGGATCAGAATATCAGCACAATTCTCCAGTCTGCTTCGCAGATACTTTTCATTCTCCCGCAGATTTGCAGATACCTTTCGGGAAATTTCCGGTTCTTTCACAGTTATCACCTCGTTTCTATAAGAATCCTGCTTGCAGGATTCTCCGCCTGATAAAAAAAGAGAGGCTTTTCGCCTCTCTTAGAATTTCCCGATATTAAAAATTATATACGCAACAATTCACAATCCCAACACTGTTCTATCTGCGACCTCTGGATTTCTCCTTCTCTAAGCGCTCACGTTCTGCATTCTCAGCCTCAATTGAACGCAGAATAGCCATTCTCTGATTCTCAATATGCTGGAAGGAAAGCTGTTTCGCACGTTCGACGTCACGTTCCTTAATTGCCTTGGTAAGTTCCTCGTGCTCTTTCACAAGCAAATCTCTTGTCTCTCCTTCTTTGAGATATTCCACACGATAACGGTAAATCTGCTCACGCATATTGTTGAGAACCTGAATCAGTCTCTTATTATCCGAAGCCTGATAAATAATCTCATGAAACGCAACATCCGCCTCGGCAAGCTTTACAAGATTTCCCTCTGTGATCGTATGCTCAAACTCCTTGGCAGCAAGCCAGAGTCTACTCATCTCTTCTTCTGACATACGTGCGCAGGCTTTCTCAATAGCTACGTTTTCAAGGGCAATACGAACCTCCAGAACATCGTTCAGATCCTTCTCTGTAATGTTCGCAACCTGAGCTCCACGTCTCGGGATCATCACGACCAGCCCCTCCTGCTCCAGCTTACGCATCGCTTCTCTGATCGGAGTTCTGCTCACTCCAAGTCTCTCTGCAAGGGCGATCTCCATCAGTCTCTCGCCCGGCTTCAGCTCTCCTTTGAGGATTGCCTGACGCAATGTATTAAAAACCACATCTCTCAATGGCAGATATTCATTCATGTTTACTGAAAATTCACTTGTCATTTGTGTCTCTCCCTTACTTTCGTTACTTCTGTTGCAAAAACAGTCTTAGCCAGATTACTCTGTCTGAGTACTGCTGCCGCAGCCTCCATCTTCTCACGATCATCAAAAATGCCAAACACCGTCGGACCGCTCCCACTCATCATCGCTTTAAGCGCTCCGTTCGCTTCCATTAGGTCTTTAATCTCACCAATCACCGGATACTTCCCGATGATTCCTGATTCGAAAACATTTCCCATCTTATCCGTCATCGCCAGAAGATTACCATTCTCAATATCCCTGATCATTCCGTCAATATCTGGATGGGACTGAATCTTATCAAGCTGCAGACTCTCATAAGCTGTCTTTGTAGATACACCAATTCCCGGCTTGCCGATCAGCACATAACAGTCCGGAACCTGTGCGATTCTGGTAAGTTTCTCGCCAATTCCTTCTGCCAGCGCAGTTCCACGCATAATACAATAAGGAACGTCTGCGCCTATATTCACTGCACGATCCATCAGGTCTTTCTCACTAAGCCCCAGTTTAAACAGGTGGTTAATTCCTACCATCGCTGCTGCCGCATCTGAACTTCCGCCAGCCATTCCCGCCGCAACAGGGATAAATTTCTCAAGACGGATATCTACGCCTTCTTTTACCTGAAATTCATCCATCAAAAGCTTTGCCGCTTTATACACCAGATTTCGTTCATCGCTGGGAATATACGGATAATTTACAGACAGAGAAATTCCCGGTTTCTTCACCTTCTTCATTTCCAGTACATCATACATCTGAATTGTCTGCATGATCATCCGGACTTCGTGATAACCATCCTCTCTCTTTCTGAGAATATCCAATCCCAGATTTATCTTTGCAAATGCACGTAAACGCATAATTCCCTCCGATTTTCTCTTGTACTTTGTATACAATAAAATATTTTGTACATATTTTAAAACATTTCATAGCTGTTTTCAATATATGTTTCTTTATTTTTATGGGAAATTTTTTTCAATTGATTCCTATTCACTCCATGCCAGGCAACACTCTTCGCAATGCACAGAATTTACCCAGATTGTAGAATATCATTGCAAAATATCAGCATATAAATATAATCTCTGTTAATCATTGCGGCACCTGCTTTACCAGGATTAGTGGCTGCCCTGCTTTCACCTCTTTTTCTGCAAGACTGTTTACATTGCAGATCTCATCCACAGTCGTGTAAAATTTCCTTGCAATGTCCCACAAAGTATCCCCATTTTTAACAATATAAACCGTAATTCCCGGCATACTTTCAATCTTTTTGCGGTCAAGCGGCTGTTCCTCCACCGATTCAATAATCTGTTCTTCCCATTGTCTGAACACCAGTACATTCAATCCCACTGCCGCCTTAACTTCAATCTCAGCCCCATCCGCCATTGCAGTGGAAAGTTGCTCCAGATCCGCCTGCAGAAAATACGTACAGTCCTGCCCGATATCTTTCGCTTCGACCAGATGCGTAAACGGCAGCATAGCATCCATGGAATAAAATGGCATCTCATCATTTCCTATAATATATAGAATCTTAAGAGCCACAATTCCCTCTGCTACAATTCCTTTGTCCGTTATTCTGGTCTTATCCACCTTTACCTTGCCACTGCTGTGACAAAGTTGTAGAACTTTTCCCTGATTCTCTTTCACTTCTATTCTGTCCGTCAGCCTGCATTTGGAAAAATTGCGTACCAGAAGACTCTCCAACATCTCATTTTTTCTATGCAGAACACACTCCTTTACAGGGCTATATGCATCCAGAAGCAACTCATGTTCTTCCTCTTTGTACATCCTCATGTTTAACTCCAGAACTGCGTCCACCTGCAAAATGCGCTCTTCCCCATCCGGATCGGGTTTCACTTCCATTCCCTGATGAATCAGCGATACCTCAATATGCGGAATCAGTTCCTCCAGACAGCCGGTACATTCTGCCTCATTATTAAATGGCATAATATACTCCAGCCACTGCGGCGGATTTTCTTCCTCCGAACCTGTGTATAAAACAAAAACTGCCAGCTCTCCTTTTACCCGGAGCTTATTTTCCTCCGGACGGATATCAAGATTTCGCGGTTCGATGGTATACCACAAAAGATTCTCCACATTTGGCCGGTTTGATGCAAGGGTAATATCATCTTTGATACGCAGAGTGTCCTTTTTATGTACGCACAGATTCATAAGCGGAATTGTCTTTTTCTTTACAGAAATCTCCGCATCATCCAGAGCAGCAGGAAGTTTAACCTCTGCCAGCTCATCCACCACCGCATAAAACGTTACGATTGCCTTGATATTTAATTTTCTGGAATGAATCACATGAACACTGAGATCCTCAATCTCCCAGTTCAGGCACAGCTTATCTCCCCCTTCGATTCCCTCCAGGTTGATGACCTCATCCATCGGAAGCTTCGCTGAAAGACTGTATATTTTTCCCTCTTTTTCCCCCACGTAAAGCAAATCCACATTCAGCGTTCCCTTAAGCAGGGCTCTCCCCTCGCTCAGACGGACTTCATCCATAGAGACTTCTGCTTTACTCTGTACCATCCTGCCGATATCCGGTTTCACATCCGGTACATTATAGTCTTCGTCAAAAGTCACCTGACTTGTTGCTTTATTCTTGATACGCAGCATTTGGATACTCTCTTTTTTTAATTCCAATCTTCTTCATTCCTTTCCTGATATGATACCTTTTCACCTTTACTCTGACCAACGCAAAACGTATGCCACCGGCACACTGTACCCTCAAATTAGACACTCAGGATTCAATCAACCGGAAAACTCCACAGGCTTCTTTGTTTCTGCTATCTTTAGAACAATACATGGATAAGACGGCTCACTTCCTGCTTTCTCCTCGGTCGGTCCTATCAGCCTTGTTTTGCAGAACACTGCATTCTCCGATTCAGAAACCTCCTCTACCTGAATGCTGTAACCTCCCGTAAGCTGTTCCCCATATCCTTTCATCAGATACCGTACATCTCCCACCTGGTATGTCATCTGAAATGTTTTCTCCTTCTTCTGTTCCATCAGTTCCACAGCTTCCGCCGGGATTTCTTCCTGTTTTACGATCGTATATTTCAGAGGTGTCCGTTCTCCCTCTTCAATTCTGATCAGCTGACAGCCCGTTAATATGACCATCAGCAGAAATATGCAGACCAGCCCCGCGGCCTTTTTGCCCATAATGCACCCCTGTTCATTCTTTACTAGCTATTTTATGTTTTAATCCGGATGGTTATTACTATTGTTCATATGTGATTCTCCTGAAATGCATATTACTGATTTACTCTTTTCACAGTAACAAATCCTTAGCCATACAGCGTGAATTTATGTTTTTATTTCTTGCAGGATATCCCATAATTCTTTATAATAGAAAGAACACCGTAATCATTCAACGCCTGGTGTACCAACAAGGTCAATCGGATATTCGCAATCCGCTTTCGCTACTTGCTCATAACCAAATAACTGCTTCGCAGTTTATCAGAAGGGGCTTGTACCCCTTCTGATACAAGCAAGTCCCCACCCACTGCTTATTGCTCTTCGCAATTGAAGCAGGGGACTTACTTGATTTGGTTAATTTCCTGAACAATCTTACAGGATAGCAGATTGCTGAATGATTACAATACAGTCACATTACATGAGCATTTTTATGCCCGGAAAGGAATTAAATAATGATACGATTTATTCTCGTCTGTATCGTGGTGATCGGATATCTGATCCTGTCCATTCCTATTCTTCTGGTCGAATGGATCATAGGCAAATTTTCTCCTATGACAAAGGATGTCAGCTCTCTCCGGATCATCCAGGCAGTATTTCGCTTCATCCTCTGGATTACCGGCGCCAAAGTCACAGTGATTGGAGAAGAAAATGTGCCAAAAGATACTCCAGTGCTTTATATCGGCAACCACAGAAGCTACTTTGACATTCTTCTTACCTATTCCCGTTGCCCGATCCGCACAGGCTACATCGCCAAAAAAGAAATGGAAAAAATCCCTCTCCTGTCCACATGGATGCATTACCTTCACTGCCTTTTCCTTGACAGAAAAGATATCAAACAAGGTCTGAAAACCATCCTGACAGCGGTCGATAAAGTAAAATCCGGAATTTCCATCTGTATCTTCCCGGAAGGAACCAGAAACAGGAACCAGGACGAGCTCGATATGCTCCCATTCCATGAAGGAAGCTTCAAGATCGCTACAAAAACAAAATGCCCGGTCATTCCGATCGCAATCAGCAATTCTGCCGATATCTTCGAAGCCCACTTCCCGAAAATAAAACCTGCAAAAGTTGTGGTAGAATACGGCAAGCCAATCTACCCGGATGAGCTGAGCAAAGAAGATAAAAAACATATCGGAGAATACACGCAGAATATTATTCATGAGATGCTGGTAAAGAATAAACCTCTTACCCAGAATTGATTCAGCCAGATATTTGCAAATTCTAAAAGCCTTATCATTCAATTTATGTATGATAAGGCTTTTTTCATTCAAATATACAATCCAGTCAATACGATTGCCGTTACCGTCCCGGCCAATGTCGCCAGAAGCGCTCCCGGCAACGTATATCTTGTCTTTTCAATCTTCACAGCTGCGAAATACACACTCATACAGTAAAACAGACTCTCCGTCGAACTTAGGATCACCGCTCCCATAAGCCCAGCTCTCGAATCTGTCCCATACTGTTTAAAAATATCCAGCAACAACCCAAGCGCTGCACTGGAAGAAAACATCCTCACAATAGTCAGTGGCAAAATTTCTGAAGGAATTCCAAAACCTGACGTTAACTTTCCCAACACATTTCCCACAAAGTCCAAAAATCCCGAACCTCTGAGAATCCCAACTCCTGTCAGCAAACCTATCAGTGCCGGACAGATGCCTGCTACCGTTTTTAACCCGTCTTTCGCTCCATCCAGAAAATCATTATAAACATCCCTTTTCGCAAATAAGCCCCACAGAATAATATAGAGCATAAAAACCGGAATCATCATATCCGACAGAAAAGAAAGAAGCTTCATCTCCCCCTCCCTCTGCGGTTCATAATCCGGCAGAAAATCACCGCTGTCGCAGTACTTACCGCAGTAGCCACAATTCCCGGTCCCACCACCGCCGCCGGGTTTATGCTTCCATACTGTACACGATACGCGATCATATTTACAGGAATCAGCTGCAATGACGAAATATTTATAATAAGAAATGTACACATCTCTTTGCTGGCTACACGCGAACGAATCCTCTCATCTTCCAGATCAGCAAGACACTCCATTGCCTTCAGTCCCGCAGGCGTAGCTGCCCAGCCAAGTCCAAGGATATTTGATAAGAAATTCAGCGAAATATATTTACAGGCATCCGATTCCAGAGGTAGCCTCGGAAACAAAAACCTTATTACCGGACGCATTTTCCCGGAAAGCTTCTCCACCATCCCGGATTCCTGTGCAATCTTCATCAGTCCCGACCACATCGCTACGATTCCGGCCATAGAAATACATAAAGTCACCGCATCCTTTCCCGAAGACACAGCCGCCTCTGTCACCGCCTTAAAATTTCCGGTCAGAGCTCCATATATGATTCCTATAAGAATCATTCCACTCCATAAATATGTCATACCTTCTGTGCCCCGAACATAACTCATATCTCTACATCATATTCTCGTCTCCCCCGCCTCAGAACTTCCATTGTATCTGAATTGAGCCAGGAAGTACCTTTAACAATGTAATCATCTTATCAACTGTAAATCGTTTTTCATCAAAATCAATATCATTCCAGAGACTTATATTGTACACCACTTTCTCCATCTGCTCAGGTGTCGCATGATTCTCCGCAAGAGTCGTCATCTTCTCCGCCTTTAACTGACGCGTATGATCAAGCTGCTCTACCCTCTGGTTAATATAATTCGTAAGAGTTTCTCCCGCACCAATCAGGGAATCTACAAGCACAGAGATCTCCTCCTCAATCTCCTCAATTTCCCTGTAAATCTGCTTTACCTGCGGATTTTCATTCAGTTTCGTGTATCCCACCGGAGTCTGCGCATCACGCAACTTGCGCACCATTTCTCCATATACATAATTCTCCACTTCTTCTGTATAAATTTTGCCACATCCCGGACATGCCTTGTTGTTTAAGCGCTTTGTGCATCTTAAGTACTGTTTACCGGACTGTATTTTTACACTCATAAGAGCATAACCACAATGGCCACATTTCACCTTCCCGGCAAGCCAGGTATTCACAGCCTTTCTGTTCGCCTGAATCGTCTTATTTCCAAAGAGCTTGATCCTGCAATTCAGCCATTGTTCCGATGATACCAGTCCCTCATGCGGGGCAACCACAAGCATATGCCCTTTCAGATTCTGCAGCTTATCTGCCGCTGCGTCCCTTCCCTGGTACAGATAACATCCATGAATCCCGTCAAACTGCTCCTGTCTGCTGACAATATTTGTACCATGGCTCTTAAAAAAGCGATATACATCCATATCCGCGCGAACATAGACAGGATTCCTCAGAAGCTGCGCGAGCATTGGGCGTATCAGCTCTTTCCCATAAAACTGCACCCCTTTTTCCGCATAGTATCTGGTAATATCCCCATAAGAGGTATAAGGTTTCTCATACATCTCAAAGATTTCCCGCACGATTGCCGCCTCCTGTGGCTCCTCCACCAGCTTCTTCGTATGGATTCCCTCCATCATGATCTCCTCAAGGCGATATCCATAAGGAGGCTTTCCACCCATGCGAAACCCCTTCTGACTTCTGGAATAATAAGCATCACTGACACGCTTCTGTATCGTTTCTCGCTCAAGCTGCGCAAACACAATACAGATATTCAACATTGCACGCCCCATCGGTGTGGAAGTGTCAAATTTCTCTGTCGAAGAGACAAATTCTACCTGATACTGCTGAAACAGCTCCATCATATTTGAAAAATCAAGAATAGAACGACTGATTCTGTCCAGCTTATAAACGATCACCTTCTCCACTTCCCCACGTCGGATATCCGTCAAAAGCTGCTGCAGCTGAGGCCTGACTGTATTCTTACCACTATATCCCTTATCCTTGTATTCTTTAAAAGCACCGCCCTTTAATTCATACTTGCAGAACTCAATCTGGCTCTCAATAGAAATACTATCCGCTCTGTCCACTGACTGTCTTGCATAAATTGCGTTAATTCTCTTCATAGAAATCCTCCTTTACATTATCATAACCGTTATATTGTCAATACAATTACGATAACAAATATTCAAAAATGTGTAAATCGACATTTTTCGACATTTATGTGTAGATTTTTATTGGATTTCCATTTATAATTCAAACATAACTATATGAAATAAGAATCATCCCTATATCCCTGCGAGTTAGAATCCTTATCTTTGGATTATTCGCTAGTACAGCGAATAACCGCTCCGCAATTTCAGTAAAAAAGGAGGTTTTTTATGAGAAGAAAATGTACCGACTCTTTGATTCACTGGAAAAAATCCCCAGCACGAAAGCCTTTAATTCTGCAGGGGCTCCGCCAGACAGGCAAAACCTGGCTGCTTATGGACTTTGCCTCCAAACAATACGACAACACTCTCTACATCAATCTCGAAACAGACCAGCCTGCTGCCAGCTACCTCTCAACTCCCCATGACCCACAGGAAGCGCTTCTCTTTCTGGAAACCTACGCAGACAAACCCCTGCGGCCTTCCTCCTCCCTGCTGATCCTCGACAACATCCAATGCACCCTTAAGATTTCCACACTCCTCTCTGCAATCGCCGCAGACTTTCCACAATATCACATCGCCGCTGTTACCAGAAGTGTGGGAAACTCTGACCTCTACTCACACCACGACTTCGATATCCTCACACTTTATCCTCTGGATTTCGAAGAATTTCTCTGGGCAAATGCCGAGTTTGCTCTCGCCCGTGAGATCCGTGCCCATTTCACCAGTTTTACACCTATGGGAAAAGACCTTCACCAAAAAGCCCTCTCGCAATTTCGTCTCTACCAGATCATCGGCGGAATGCCTGCTGCCATTATGGAATACAAAAAAGAAAAGAAGCTTCTGATGGTACCTGATACCCAGCAAAAGCTTCTCGATCTGTTTCTCAATGATATTAGTACGCTCGCTCCCAAAGGAACTACACGATACTGCCGCAACAGCTGGCTGTCCATCCCATCGCAACTCGGAAGAACCAGCCGTAAATTTCAATATACACGCATCGCCAAAGGCGCCACCGCCAAAACCTACCAGGAACCATTGCAGTGGCTCATCCAGAACGGACTTGTGCTGCCATGCCATAATAATCAGGATGGCAAAAATGCTGCCAGACAACAAATTAATCTGCATCTGTATCCTATCGACACAGGACTCTGCACACGCATGCTCAAAATCCCTGCTTATCAGCTTCTCACCGGCGAAGAAAGCATTGCAAACACTGCCTGCACAGAAACCTTCCTCGCACAGCAGTTTATCCAGAACGGTTACACACTCTCCTACTGGTCCAGCGGCAACCAGGCAGAAGTTCCATTTTTACTGTCCAAAAATAATCACTTTATAGCTGTAGACTACCGCATTACCCCGCATCAGAAATGCAGGAATCTTATGCGGTTATACAATATCAGACACCAGACAGACTCTTCATGTCCTCTGGAGCAGCTTAAACAGATGTATCTTCTCTCCACAGAAGACTTCAAAAGTAAAGAACACTACCAGATTGTACCGGTGTATGCGGCTTTTTGTATCTAACTTCTGGATCTTGAAAATCACAGGTCTCACTTGCCCTCAGCTGAAGCAGATTCATTTTATAATCCGACACCATTGGACGGACTTTTTCAGGAATCTCAAGCATATCTGCCAGATTCTTACGTTAAGTTTCCAGCTGGCAGCATCCCATGGATCTGGCCATTTCTTCTAGTTTATCTGTAGCAAACCCTGTATATTTCACAATCTTGTCAATGGGTTCTTTATCTTTGAGCATCATTTTGGCAAGATCCAGATTTTTCTGTTCAATGCCCTGTTCGATTCCCTGTTCCACAAGCGCTTTTCCCAGATTACACATATCTTGCACCTCGCTTTCAAATTCTTCTGTCATGGCAATGCCAAAATCTTCCTGGTGCTTTTCATAATGCTTTAAATCGGATATCATAATACACCGTCTGATCTTTGATCGAATTAGCCTCGGAGTTGAGACTGCTTATCTGTTCATTTCCATTCAGCATTTCATCGCGGTCAGGCTGATCCTGATGTACCGCACAACTGGAAACTTCGATATCATCCCTCAGACAATTATCACAAATAAATCTGACACTGTATTGAGAAAACTCTTTCGTACAGGATTTGAGAATCCAGGCAACAATTGCCTTGTAAGTTAGTAATTTCTTAGCGCATTCATCATACCTTGCACGATTTGCAACAAGGTCTATCGTCTGCGCCAGATTAGTTTGGCGTACGATGGGTGTCACCTCCTGACATATATTTTGTACTTATATTGTACATATACAAAAGCATCCAATGCTGACGGATGTGATATAGTTCTCGGAACATCCACAAAGAAAGTTAACGGAGAAACACGTCCGGTAGAATACGGAACACTCGTTAAGAAGAACATCAAAGGTAATGTTGTAACAGCAACATTCAAGAATGTGAAGAAAGGAGCCTACTATGCAGGTCTCCACGCATTCAACAGAACTTCTGAAGACGGCAAGAAAGTATTCAGCCAGTGGTCAAACGTTAAAAAAGTAACTGTAAAATAATCCATTTGGGTAATTAAATACAGATTCCTAAAAAAGAAGACTCCAGTCATTTCGTCTGGAGTCTTTCTTTTTAGGTGCGCTACAAGCGCACACAGGAACAGCCCCGACTCATGATTGCCGGGGCTGCTTCATTTCTGTATAAGACATTTATATATTAACTTTTCCAACAGATCATTGTCCACTTTAGCTGACTGGATACTGGCTGCAATCATCTCATCTTTTGTAACCCCGGTAAAATCAATTTCAAATCTTCCATTATTTATACATAATTGTTCGATATATATTCTCTGCGTCCTGCCATTTCCCTCACGAAAGGGGGGGGATCATGTTAATTTCACCCAGATAATAAGCCAGACGATTTGCCATTTCTATTTTGTCAGTGATATCTTTAAGAAAATTTTCTTTTTTTAATTGCTGATATATCCATGTAAACTGATTTTCAATATATTAGTTCCGGGATAACAATATTCAGTATCACCTTTATCTTCATAGAAAAAATCATACTCTTGATCTTTCATTTTTGTGGAACTCCGTATTTCTTATTTAGTTCAGATATCGCATCAGCTACAGTTATCTTATTGCACAGAACTTTTTCAACCCTTTTATAACATGCTGAATCGAAGGGTAAATTCTCCATTTTGAAACTTGCTTCAATACTACTTAATTTTTGATCATTTGTCATAAAAAATCCCCCTTTAAATCTTAATCTAAGCTATGATAAAGTTTATTTTACTATAAATTGTATCATGCTTCCACAGGTATTTCCATAAGAAAATTTGTCGAAATCTGTTATTTGGCTGGGAGCCAGTGTTACTGTTTCAACAAATATTCCAAATTTAAGACAGCTAAAATCATTATAACTATCTGAAATCGTAATATTCATAAGAAAAATACTGTTTATAAGTTCAAATATATAAGTCATTATCGTGAATCGTTCCCATCAGCCAGTAAAATTTCCCCCACTTATGAACCTGTACACCACCCAAAGGGGAACTATAATCATGACAAAGATTAAAAACACAAAGAAGGGCATGGCAAAAAAGACATTAAGTATGTCACTTGTTGTTGCAATGCTTGCTACTTCTAATGTGCCGGTATGGGCTGCTGAGTTCAGCGATGGTACAGACGATGTTGCTGTAGCTACTGAAGCTCCGGCTGCTGAAACATTCTCTGATGAGACTGCAGAAGCTCCGGTTGTAGAAGATACAACAGCAGAAGCAGCATCTGCTAATACAGTTGTTGAAGAAGGCGACTTAAAAGTAGATATTACAGTTGATAAAACAGAAGTAACTTGGGGAGATCATGTTACTGTATCCGGTACTATTACAAAAACAACCGACAATACACCATTAAAGAGTTGGAATTATGGTATTAGAGAAGCAGGAACAACACAGGCTCTCGGTACAATTAAAACAGCTACTACTGCATCTGATATGTCCTTTAATACAGATGAAACAATGGCAGGAAAAACAATAGAACTGTACATTTATCGTGATGATGCAAATGCTTCTTTTGGACCAATTGTAGTTGGTACAATTAAAGTAAATAAAAAAAATATTAAAAACGCTACTATTAAAATTAGTGGTGTAGCTGACGATGCTACTGCAACTATGGCTTATAATGGCCGTGTACAGGACGCAGCCTCCGTTGGTGATATTATGCTTGGTTCTACTAAACTTACATCAGACGATTATGACATGACGGTAAGCAGTGCTACTAATGCAGGAGATATCCTCACAGTTACTGTAACTGCAAAAGGTGATAAATATGTTGGAACAGCAACAAGAAATGTTAAAATTGTCAAAAAAACTTATACTGCTAATAAAGATATTGAAGCAAAGGTAAAAGATGACATCAAATATGAATATACAGGTTCAAAAATCTATTTAAAAGCATCTGATGTAACTGTCGCTGAATCTAAACACGATCCAGATGTAACTCCTGATGACCAGAAATTAGGCGGTGCAGACTTATCTTCTGCTATTGAATCTGTAGAAACTAATGCAGATGTTAATGGTAACTACAATGTTGGTAAGCATGCAGCAACCGTAAGACTGGAAACTGGAAAATTAGGAAACTTTAATTTTTCAGGAGCATATGAATCTGTTCCGACCAGCAATACATATGAAATCGTAGCCAGAGATCTTTCAAAAGTAAAAGTTGTTGTTGGGTCTAATGGTGAAGTACAGTTAAATACAGCTGTTGCGGCGTTGCCGTTGGCATTTTATGATGGATCACAGAGATTAAATTTGAAATCAGCTGATTATTCTTATACAGTAAAAGATCCAGATGGAAAAGTAGTAACTGGAACTACATTTGATAAAGAAGGTACATATACTGTTGAAATTACAGCAGCAGACGGAGTTTCCAATACTAAAAACTCTGTTTCTACAACTTTCCGTGTAGAAGGTAATGTTATTGATTCTGCTACAAGTACAGGATTTAATAACACTAATGGAACAATTAAATATGTAAAAGATTATACTGGAAGTGCTATTCAGCCTACAAAAGATGATATTGGAACAGTAACTATTACTGGTAAAGATAGTAATAAGACTGTTACTCTTCAGAAAGGTGAATGGGAGATTGTAGGATATTCCAACAATACAGAAGCAAGTACTTATGGTAGTACAACAGCTACTCAAGCACCTTATAGTTATAAAAAATACGCTTCCGTTCAGATTAAGGTTACACAGTCAGGTACTTTCTATGGAAAGACTTGCAACCTTTACTTTGAAATTGCTCCATTAAGAGTATCAAGTGATACTATTAATGTACCAAAAACTACATCTTATGATAAATCAAACAAAAATGCTTCTGATTATAAATTAGATGTAACAGTTAACGCAAAAGATTCTAATGGTAAAACTGTTGCAGTTCCAGCATCTGCCTATACAACGACATCTAAATTTGTTAAAGCTGATGGATCTGACGGTGAAAATACTATAGATGATAAAATCCAGACAACTGTAGTATTAAAAAACCATAACTACATTTATGGTAATTATGATGAAAATGGTAAAACTCAGAGTGTACCTGTATCAGTTTCAAAAGCAACAACAATAAAAGCACCAGTATTAACAAATGCATCTGTTGTACTTACACAGGACAGCTATACATATACAGGTGGAAAGATTACTCCTTCTTTCAAAGTTATGGATGGAACTCTTGAACTTCAGGAAGATGTAGACTACAGAATTAAGAGTATCACAAATGCTGTTAATGTTGGTACAGCTACTATTACTGTTGAAGGTTTAGGTACTTATTATTCAGGAGAAGCTTCCGGAACATTTACAATCACACCGGCTAAAGTTGAAGATGTAAAAGTTACCGCTGATGCTAAAACATATACAGGAAAGAAAATCAAACCTACATCTTTCAAAGCTACATTAAATGGAAATGATGTAAGTGATCAGTTTAAGTTATCCGCATATGGTGACAACACAAATGCAGGAAAAACAGCAGGAAGCTTAACAATCGCTCTTCTCAGCGGAAACAAGAATTTTACAGGATCTACAGTAGATGGCACTTTTGAAATTAAAGCCAGAAAAGTAAATGACAGTACCATTTCTGTATATGATAAATATGGTCAGCTGGTAAATGATAAATATGATACAGCAACAGTTGCAACTGCAAACTTAAAGACATTTACATATGATGGAAAAGCGCAGACATTTGCATCTGCTAAATTAAATGTTGGTAATGTCGTTACAGAAACAGGTGAAACTGCATCTAATATTGCAAAACCAACAGCTGATGATTTTGAACTTGTTTATGTCGACAATGTATATGGTAAATCTACACAGAATGCAACATACAATACAGCACATATATATGCTGTTGCAAAAGAAGGCGGAAACTATACTGGCACAAAAACTATTACTACCGCTGACGGAACAGTAATCAAAAATGTTGTTGCAGACCTTACCTTCGGTATCAGTGCACTGAAATTCGTTAAAGAAAATGTAACTGTTAAGAATGGTGTTTATGCAGGTGGGGTTGCTGTTAAACCAGAAGTAATTGTACAGTTCGGTGGTAATACTTTAGTAGAAGGTGTTGATTATAAATTAGACTACGACACTGCTACAGAAGTTACTAATGGTGCAAAATATGATGTTAAAGTAACAGGTATTAATGGATATGCTAGTGCTGGTTCTGTTTCTTCCAAAGATGCTGATCCGATTGCTAAATGGGGCATTGATAAACAGACAATTGCAAACTGCGAAGTATCTGTAAAAGATGGTGTAGCTACAGTTATGAATGGAAGCGTAAAAGTTCCAGCTGATGAGTACACATCTACCAAGAATGATGATGGAACATACACTATCGCAGCTAAATCAACCAGCAAGCATTATACAGGTTCTAAGACTGTAAAAGCTGATGGAAAAGCTGAAAACGAAAAACCAGATGCTCCAATGATCAGCAACGTTAAAGTTGTTGGCAATAAAGCAACTGTAATCCTTTCCGGTGAATCTGAAGGTGCTGCAGGTTACGACTATGTAATCTCTACAGACCGTGATTGCATCACAAACAAAGATTACACTTCCGTAAACAAGAACCAGGTTAAGACTAACACTACATTCGAATATGTTGGTCAGAACACATACTATGCATACTGCCATGCTTGGAAACGCGATGAGAATGGTAAGAAAGTATTCAGCGACTGGTCTAACGCATACCCATTCGTTGTAAGTGCTATCACACCATCCCAGCCAGTGATCACAAGCGTTAAAGTAAAAGGTTCTACTGTAACTGTAACATATACAAAAGCATCCAATGCTGATGGATATGATGTAGTTCTCGGAACATCTACAAAGAAAGTTAACGGAGAAACACGTCCGGTAGAATACGGAAAACTTGTTAAGAAGAACATCAAAGGCAATGTTGTAACAGCAACATTCAAGAATGTGAAGAAAGGAACCTACTATGCAGGTCTCCACGCATTCAACAAAACTTCTGAAGATGGCAAGAAAGTATTCAGCCAGTGGTCAAACGTTAAAAAAGTAAATGTAAAATAATCCATTTGGGTAATTAAATACAGATTCCTAAAAAAGAAGGCTCCAGCCATTTTGGCTGGAGTCTTTCTTTTTGGGAAATAAAAAAATGAGAAAGCTGCCTCTCCCGTGACTAATATTAGTTTACTACTGCACTTTTTTAACCAGATCTTCATTGTATGATATGAAATAATTGAGTATAATGATTACAACTTGTAAATTATATTGTAAAAACGAGGAGTGAAAAAGTTATGAGAAGAAAAAACATGTGGGCCAGCAGACTGACAGCAATCCTGCTTTGCACTGTTTTATCAACAGAGCCAATTGCAATCTATGCAGAAGATTTTTCTGATGGAACTGCAAATACAGAGATACAGGATAAAACAGAAATTCCAGAAAGTACAGAATCTTATCAGAACACCGAATCTCAAATGGATGCGGATCCGGAATCCCTGTCAGATGAATTCGAATCACCTGAGCAGGATTTCGAATCGGAAGAAGATGCATTTTCATCCGGATTCCCGGATGCACAATCAGAAGATGCGCCATCTGCAGAGGCTGTGCGAAGTGGAACCTGTGGAAAGAACGTTACATGGACTCTGCAGAATGGAGTATTAACTGTAGAGGGAAACGGCACAATGGATGATTTTTACAAAATAGTAGACTGGGAAACAGGTGAACCGGTAAATTCACATCTGTGTCCATGGGAAGATTATGCAGATGTGATCGTGGAAGCAGATATCAAAGACGGAGTTACATCAATAGGTGACATTGCATTTTTTAACTGTAATAATCTTCGAAAAGTTGTGATTGGAAATTCTGTGAAGCGAATCGGTGAAAAAGCTTTTGCAAACGATCAAACTCTGACAGACATTACTATCGGAAACTCTCTGGAAAGCATTGAAGATGATGCTCTTTATGGATGTGGCATAAAAAAGCTTGTATTACCTGCAAGTCTGAAAGAGATAAGTTCCTTTGGCCTGGTTTCTTTATGGGAACTGGAGGAAATAGACATTCCGGATAATGGTGTTTTTAAGTCCATAGACGGAGCCCTATATATAGATCAGGGAAAAACACTTTTACTCTATCCACCCAAACGTACGGGTGAATATGTGATCCCGGATGGAGTGACTGCGATTGGAGGAAATGCTTTCTCATCTACACATCTTACAAAAGTTGTAATTCCGGATACGGTTAAGGAAATTGGAATGTGCGCATTTAGTTACAGTAACTATCTTACTACGATCATTTTTGGGAATGGAATTACAGAAATTCCATCGATGTGCTGTTTTTACTGCAAAGCACTTACTTCTGTGACACTTCCGGAAGGGCTGAAAACAATAGAATATTCTGCTTTTGATTCCTGCACATCATTAAAAAGCATCACTGTTCCTTCTACCGTTACAAACTTAGGACAGGACGCATTTGATAATGGAACAAAAGTAACTTTTCTGAATCCGTCTTTCTCCCGGCTGGAGGATGGCAGCTATATAAACGGAATCAATGTAAACGTAGAGGCAAAAGAAATGTATGCAAAAGCCTTTCAGGTCCTTGATCTTGTAAATAAGGAAAGAGCAAAGCAGGGTCTCTCACCATTAACAATGGACAGCAGCCTTCTTGATACTGCGATGCAGAGAGGATTTGAAAATGTACTCTACTGGTCTCACACCAGACCAAGCGGTCAGGATTGTTTTTCCGCTAATAGTCTGATGATGGGAGAGAATATCGCAATGGGGCCTGATGCTGCTGGGCAGGTTATGAACCTGTGGATGAATTCAGAGGGACACAGAAACAATATTTTGTCAGCAAGATTCAGAAGTATCGGAATTGGATGTGTATGTTACCAGGGAATCTACTATTGGGTACAGTGCTTTGGTGAACAGCTGAGTTCAACAGCAGACAGCACCTCTTATACAGACAAAACCAACAGCAGAAATGTACTGGTAAACTACACTCCAAAATATTATAAAGCATCCCTGCAGGTTTCAAAAACATCACTGCAGAAAGGCCAGACAGGGGAAGTAACTATTTTCTGGGATGATCTGCCGCTTAAAGGTTCCGGTGCGGTCATAGAATCTTCTGATCCATCTGTATGTACGGTAAAGGATGGAATCATTACAGCAGTCGGAGAAGGAAAAACAGATATCCGTATGTACTTTGAAGGACATCCGGAAACGACTCTTACCAAAACGATTCAGGTTACAAAGCCCACAGATATCCAGAAAAAAGTAAAAGTTACATTTAACGCCAATGGTGGGTCTGTAAGTATAAAATCAAAAAATATAACTGTGAAATCCAAAATCGGAAAACTCCCGATACCTCGCAGAAAGGGCTATGTTTTCGTCGGATGGTATACTGCAAAGACCAAAGGAAAGAAAGTGATTTCTTCTACTAAGATCACTAAAAAGCAAACCTTGTATGCTCATTGGAAAAGATCATAAACTATACAGTTTTTTCAAACATGAGAAGAGCCCCAGTCAATTAAGGCTGGGGTCCTTCTTATATGCACATAAAAAGATCTGGAAATTAGATTGTCAGACCCTTCGGGCTTATCACGTAAGAGAATTTGTCGAAATGTGTCATTTTGTCAATATATTCGAGGGTTTTCGCTTCAACAAATATTTCAAATTTAAGAAGAATAAAATCATTATAACTGCCCAAGAAGACTCGGGCAATCCAGTGACAAAGGAGAGAAGCTGGTTAATGACAAACTAAGAAGTCAGCAGGATCTTTAAATCAGTTGATCCATCAATAGGTCTATCATTTATAAAGTTGTAAACTGGTGCCTCTTTTATTACATATCCCTAATTTTATATTTCTTTTATGGATCTTTTAGGAACGCTTCATTCTTTTTATTTATCCTTCGGAGTGTCAGACCCCAATATATGATAACAAAGGAAGGAAACTGTATCATTATGAAAACAGATGAAAAAATTACACTGTGGTCTGAAAGAATTAGTGAATTTTATTCAAGTGGACAGCCGTGCAAAACATGGTGTCAGGAACATCACATTCCAGTCTCTACAATGAATTATTGGATGCGCAAGCTGAAAACATTGGACGATCAATCGGATACTGATATGATTTTTGCAAAAATGCCAACAGAAAAAGAAATTTCGAAGAATGAGACTTTGAACACCAGTCCGTCTCCAGTCCGTATTTTTATCACTAACAGTATTCGGATTGAAGTAATGCCGGAGTGCCCTCCAGAGCTTTTTAGTGTTCTGATTCAGGGATTGAAAGACCATGCTTGATCTGGCAGGTGGCACAACCGTTTACCTTGCCTGTGGATTATCCTCAGCTTATTTTTATCCTCAGCTTTTGTTTCTAAGAGAACATTGGGGTCTGACACCAATATCTCTAACTGCCCAAGAAGACCAGGGCAATCCAGTGACAAAGGAGAGAAGCTGGTTAATGACAAACTAAGTCCTTCAGAGTGCAAGACCCCAATATTGTATATCCAAAAAGATAAGAGCCCTGGTCAATTAAGATTGGGGTTCTCTTTTTAGGAATCTTCCTGAATAGGATGAGAAATTCTCATTTAAATAATTTTAATTGACCAAAAACGAAAATCTTACTAACGCCTTCAAAAAACTTGCAGGAATAGATTTTCCAAACGAAATATCATTTATTTATGAGCCACTAGGAACATAGTTCCTTTGATAGCATTACATAAAAATCCTCAGTTATTAACTGGAAAGCTTGAGCTTAGAAATAGTTATTTACCCGATTGAAAAAAGTCAAAAACTCATTAAATTTTATACCACGTAAATTCTATGCTATCAAATTCTATGTCATCTTGCCAGCTTAGCAAAATCATGTTTCTGATAGGATATTCATTAATTTTTAAAATATTTTTTTTCGAAAAACATTTTTTTATAAAGTTTTCTAAAGTTTCTTTGATATGTTCTACACTTCCTGAGCGGTCATCTGGACTTAATTCATATGCAACTTCAAAATTTTCTGAGCGAAATTTTAATAAAACATGCTTATTTTGTATAATTATTTCCTTAGAAATCAACTTATATGTCTGTGTAATACCGCACTGTTTTTCATTTGTAATAGTAAAAAACATATAATTCTCCGTTCTTATCAATAATAATTAGCATTAGGTAAAAGTAAGAAAGACTCCAATCATGACAATTGGAGTCTTCTTTTTAGGAATCTGTATTATTTACCCAAATGGATTATTTGACAGTTACTTTCTTTGCGTTGGACCATTTGCTGAATACTTTCTTTCCATCTTCAGATGTTCTGTTGAAGGAATGAAGTCCTGCATAGTATGTTCCTGCTGGTACGTTCTTGAATGTTACTGTTACTGTATTTCCTTTCACATTCTTCTTAACCAGTTCGCCGAAGTCTACCGGACGTTTTTCTCCGTTTACACTCTTAACTGAGGATCCGAGAACAACATCATATCCTGTTGCGTCAGCAGATTTTGTATAAGTTACTGTTACTGTGTTTCCTTTTGCTTTTACGCTTGTGACAGTTGGTGTAGATGGTGTTGTAGCAGTTACAGTGAATTTGTAAAGGTTGGACCACTCACCGAATACTTTCTTGCCATTTGCATCACGTTTCCAAGCGTGGCAGTATGCATAGTATGTACCTTTCTGTACATAGTAGAAGTTTGTGTTTGTCTTAAGGATGTTCTTGCTGATGTCTACACGACCGTTTGCGTAATCCTCTTCTGTAGCGATTACATAGTCATATCCAACAGCTCCGTCTACATCACCGGAAAGTACAGGTGTTGCTACGTTACCTTTAACAACTACGTTAGAAATCATTGGCTGGCCTACTTTTGCAGACTCAACTGTGATTTCTTTAGAACCTGTGTAGTTCTTGCTGTCAGCTTTAGCTGTTACTGTTACTTTCTTTCCGTCATCGCTGATCTTAACATCATATTCGGAAGATGGAACAACAACAGTACCGTTCATTACGGTTACATTATTGTCTTTATCAACGCTGATAGTTGTGTTTGCAAAGTCTTTTTTGGTTACTTTCCAAGTTAAAGAGTTTTCAGGATTTATAGATGCGTCTTTTGTGTAGTTAGGGGTTACTGTAACAGTATTATTAGCACCTGTTGTTTTTGTACCTACTACATATGCACCTTTACCTTTGATTGTAACAAAACCTCCAGCCAAAGTTGATCCATCAGGTGTTACCTCTGTTACGGATGTTTCTACAGTATAATCAACACCCTGTGTAAGTCTGTTTCCTTTTGCATCAAGAATAACCACCTGTGGTTCTACAGCAAGACCACCAGCATACTCAACATTGTTGATTTTCTTAATCATGTCACTAGTAATTACATCTTTAGCTTCAATATAATACTGCAAAGTAGCAAAGGCTGTTTCTTTGCCAGTTGATGGATTTATATATTTATGATTTCCAAGACCAAATGCTTCAACTGTAGCAATACCTGCGTTGACATTATTTGTATATCTCAGTTCATAATCTTTTCCTTCTGTGAGGACTTTATTATTAGCATCAACAACTACATATTTAGTTTTGAAAGAATCGATAGTGATTGCTTGTCCTGTATAATATGCACCTGTATCAGTTACTCCAAGAATAACACTTTGACCATTAATATCTTTGCTTGCATCAGTAGATGGATTCAACTTAGTTGCAAAATGACCTGTCTGTGCACTGGCAACAATCTGGAATGTTCCTTTGTATTCGCCCTCTACACGACTGTTTCCTGGTGCGGCTTTGATAGTAAAGTTATAAGTACCAACTTCTGTTGCATTTTCATCCAGAGTAATTACATAATCACCAGTTTTAGTTGCAGGATCATATGGAGTTAATGTTGTATTTCCAATTTTTACAGAAGATACTACGCGGTTATCTTCAACTACCGGATATCCATTATAAGGAACTTTGAATTCTTTTTTCTGATTAGCATCAAAAACAGTTGCGTTTGCAAGATTTGCTTTTGCAATTGTATATTTTACATCAAGTGTTCCTTTATACCATCCCTGACCAGTAAGTGTAATAGTGGCATCTCCAGCATTAGCACCTGTCTTGGAAGTTACTTTATAGTCAGTTCCTTCTTTCAGGATAATATTTCCATCTTTTACAACTAATTTAGGGCTGATTGCTTCTCCTGTATATACATAAGAACCTTCTACAGTTGCTGTACACTTAGAAATATCTTTTCTTGCAACAGAAGAAGTAATGGTAGCATAAGCATATCCATCAGCAATACTATTTGTCTCGCCTGAAGAAACTGTTGTGATGTTATAGTTTTTATTTTCGAATCTTACAACGCCTGTTGCAGTTGCACCTGATGCTAATGTAGCTTTCTTTGTTGTAGTAATTGTATAATCTTTTTCCGGAACTGCTACGTTCTTTCCATTTACAACTGTTTCAACTTTAGCTTCTGCATCATAAGATGTCTTTCCTGCTGTATATTCTACATCCTTATTAGTAACAATTACATCAGCTTTTTTAATCTTAAATTCATATTTAATCTCGCCGGCGTATTTTCCTTTAAATGTAAGTGTAATACTTGCTTTCTTATTGCTTACATCAAAGGAGTCCGTATTATTACTATAAGTAATATCGTAGTCTGTTCCAAGAACAAGTGTTTCTGGGGTTACAGTATGTGAAACTGTAAGTTCAAGTTTTGAGAATACGTCTTTTAATGGTTCAATTGCAGTACTGTTATAAACAACAACAGGGGAAGCATCTGTTCCTAAAACGCTTTCAATAGCATTCTCAACTTCTGAAGTATTTAAAGCTTTTTTGCCATCTAATGTTGTACTTCCAATTTTTGTTTTATCTGGAAGAGCAACTGCTGCTTTAGTAATAATGCCAGAAACTACTGAGAAGTTAACAGAATAAGTGCCTGTGACATTTCCTGCAGTTTTTGCCGCAGCTGTTGGTTCAATTGTTAATGTACCAGTACCAACTTTGTCAGCACCGCTAACAGAAACCTGAATATCATTAACAGGAAGAATAGCTGCAATATCTGTAACTTCTTTTCCAGTCTTTTTATCAACAAATTTAACATTTGCTAATGTTGGAACGCCATCTGCTACAGTTCTTGCATCCATAGTGATCGTATATGCGTCACCTAATTTGGTTAAATCAAGTGCATTAATTTTATAATCACCTGTTGCCCAACTTGCTACATCAACAGCTTTATAGGTACCATCTGCATTTGCATCACCAAAATTGTTATATGTATATTCAGTGTCTGTTCCGATTTTTTCTTTTTCTTTTAAAGTGATTGTAAGATTATCTTTTGTGTAACTACCAACACTAGTTTTTCCAGATTTTACTGCAACAGTATATAAATCTTCTGGAATAACTGTATTCGATAATTTATCTGTAAGAACAACTTTTGGCTGAGCATTTGTTCCATTATATGTAGCATCGCCAGAAATAACTACGGATAAATTTTCTTCTGTTGGCGCAACTGGTTTAATTGTAAATGTATGGTCACTATCACTATGTGTATTGCCTACAAAACCATCCTCTTCAACACCTTCGGCATAAAACTTATATTCCCCTACATTCTGTGCTTCTGTTGCTTTTGCAAATTTAACAACCACACTTGCCGTAACATTGCCATTTGTTACAGTAACCTCTGGACTCTGTTTCTTTCCGTTGTAAGTAGCTGTTAATGTACCCTGTGTAGGTGTAACCGTCCAACTGCTGTCAATAGTAACAGGTTTAATAGTTACTTCATTTGTTGTATAAACTGCTTTGTTTTCACCATCTACATAAAATTTTGCCCAAACTTTTTTATTTGAACTTGTTTTGTAGATATTTACATCAAGCTTATCATTAGATAATGCAGCTTTAACAGTCTGACCGGAAGCTACAGATACAGTTTTTACTAATCCTGCGTCAGTATAAATTTCAACACTTGTAACAGCTTTAGAAAGTCCGTTTTTATCTTCAACTTTGAATTCTTCTGCTTCAGATTCAGGTGCGCTGTCTTTTTTAGAAAAATCAAGTCCATGAGCCCAGTCATTAGATTTTAATTCCATATTAGTAGTTACTTTGTAATCAGCAGCTACCTGTGCTACAGGAACATCTGTTGTATCATCAGCTACAACCGGAGCTTCTGCCGCATTATCAGAAAATTCGTCTGCTGTATCAACAGCTGGAGCTTCTGTTTCAGATGTTACAGCAGCATCTGTACCATCGCTGAACTCAGCAGCCCATACCGGCACATTAGAAGTAGCAAGCATTGCAACAACAAGTGACATACTTAATGTCTTTTTTGCCATGCCCTTCTTTGTGTTTTTAATCTTTGTCATGATTATAGTTCCCCTTTGGGTGGTGTACAGGTTCATAAATGAGAAAAGCTTTACTAAGTAATGGAGAGAATTTACGATGTCGGTATATATATTGAGATTTATAAATGGTATTTTATCTATTAATATTCCGGTTTTATTCAGTTATATAGAATCACGTCATCTTTAACAAATACTATTCCGTTGATAGACATAGTTTTCCTATCCACTCTGTAATTGCTTTTGTTTTGCAAAAAAAGTTCAAAATAAGAATAAAAAATTGACTCTATCATACAATATAGTTATAATGAGAATATGATTTTGTAAAAAACAAGCAAAATGGAGATAATAAAATGCTTCTGGAATTTAAAACCCAAAATTATAAATCTTTTGTGGAAGAGGCAAGTTTTTCGATGGTGGCTGCTCCAAAGCAAAAGGGATTAGATTATAGTCTGATGAAGACAAAAATAAAAGGAAAAGAAATAAAGGGATTGAGTTCTTCAGTTATTTATGGACCAAATGCAGCAGGTAAAACGAATATTATTGGTGCAATGGATGTATTACGGGCAATTGTTTTGAGAGGAAATATTAGAAATTCCGAAGAGAAATCTTCACCAAATCCGGCTGCATCGGCATTGGAATTGATTCCAAATAATAATGAACCGGCATCTAAGCCTGTATGCTTTGATATAGAATTTTATGAGGAAGATGGAGAAGAGCATAAATTTAAAATACACTATAAATTGAAGATTGATCTTGGAACTTTTCTCGAAGAGGAATACCAAAGAAAAATTCTTGCAGAAGTATTGGAAGTCAATGGAGAAAGAATATTTGAACGTAAGGAAGACCTGAAAGTAGAGAACTTAAAGGTAATCAAAGATTATTTATCTGATATAACAGAACAGAATGCAGGAAGCATAAATGAAATCGCCAAAAACAGTTTGAATCAGGAAGAATTATTTTTGACGAATGGGTTTAAATTAATTTTTTCACCGAAATTCACAAAACTGATTGTTGATTGGTTTGCAAATAAATTCATGGTAATTTATCGTGCGGATTCGATGCAGTTGATTAAAAGATTTGCAGATCCGAAGAAAAAAGCGGTTTATGTTGAAAAGACAACCGATGAAGCAGCAAAATTATTCGGAATCAATTCAAATGCAATTGGGTATGTAGTGAGTGATGATGAGCCGGATGCGAAATTATATTCTATATTTAAAAATATGAAAGATCAGAAGGCCACAGCAATTGCAGCAGATATTTTCGAATCTTATGGAACAATTCGTTTTATCAATATGTTTCCTCTTGTGATTAAAGCAATGCAGACGGGAGGAACATTAGTGGTAGATGAATTTGATGCATCGATTCATCCGATGGCATTGATGAGCATTATTAATGTCTTTCACAATGATGATGTAAATATCCATCATGCGCAGCTCGTATTTAATACACATAATCCGATTTTTTTAAATTCAAACTTATTCCGGAGGGATGAGATTAAGTTTGTTGAAAGAGACGATGATACACATGACAGTGTTTTATATGCATTATCTGATTTTGGAACAACAGGTGATAAGGGTGTCCGTAAGCATGAAGATTATATGAGTAAATATTTTATCAGCCAGTATGGAGCAATAAAAGATATTGATTTCACACCGATTTTTGAGGAAATTTTATGTGATAAAAAAGAGGAATAGACATGTTAAAATTAAAAGATTCAAGCTGGATGGGAATTTTTATCTGTGAGTTTGGATTTTTATGCGCATATGAGAAGAACCGTAGCATTAATTGGTCAGGGTTCTTCTCATATATAGGACTGTATGACAATCTATACCGTCTGATATATAGAAAGTTTGCGAATCGCACACTTATTTTGACAAAGTCTCTATGATACATTTATGTTCTTTGGTATCTTTGTCATAGCTTATTCCAACGCCAAGTACTTTTCCTGTATATTTAGGTGTTTCACCAAGTTTTCCCTGAAATCTCAGGATATACTGTTTATCCTTGATCTGCTGAATAGCCTGTTCTGGAGAATGACCTACTTTTAATTCAAGGATAATACAGGTACCATTTGCCTTATATGGGTAAAAGATAAAGTCAACAAAACCCTTGCCTGCTTTATCTTCCCGTTCAACACGGTATCTGTCCCGCGCGGAAAGATATACCAGATTCACAATAGCAGACAGTTCTACTTCATTGTTATATGACAGAATTGGAGTTTCTGTATTATGTGCATACTGAAGAATCTCTGCCATTTTTTTCGTATCTCCTGACAGTGTTGCATTAAGCATCTGTTCCGAAATATGAGCCAGCTGATATACATAACCTAAACTTTTTTCGTTTTGGAGCAGTTCTTCATATTTCAGCATCAGTTCTCTGTTAGGAATATAAACTTTCCCGTCGGTAAACGTAAGCAGTCCATATACAACCATTGCAGAATATATTTGATTTCTAGTTTGAAGATTCATTGCAGATGCTGCAAATTCATCTATTTTTGCTGTAACGCCTTCGCCGGCAATCATCAGTGCCAGGTCATTTCGAATCTGATCAATATCATTACGGATATAATAAAATATCTCATCATAAGGTCCGGAACTGGTCCAGTAGTTAGACAGCTGGTTAAAGCTGAGAGCCATTACTACAGACCTTGGATTATACAAGCGTTTTCCAGCCACTGTGAAATACCCATCATACCATTCTTGCAGTCCCTTCCGTGATACGTGAGGATTCTCGCATGACTGACTGTATTTTTCATATAAATAGTCTACTTCATCATCTGTAAATCCAAAATATTCACCAAACATTTCCATGGATGTCATTTTGAATTCCATAAACATATTTAACTCTGATCCGCTGGAATATTTAGCAATTGGAAGAATACCTGTGATATATGCCAGTGCAACATAATCCTGATCTTTTAATAAAGCTTTCAGAAAAAGAATGTATTCTGCCTTATCTTTTTCGGTAATAAACGGCATATGGAATACCGCATCCCACTCATCCATAATAAATACAAAAGAGCAATCCGACTGATCCGAGATCATTGAGAGCATGTCCCATACGGAAAGATCAGAATCTAAAGCAGATTCCGGATAAGCATTTAGCAGATCTTTTTTCAGTCCACTAATGATACGGTCTATATACTGCTGATAAGATACACAATTTTCTGGAAGTCTGCTGAAATCGATATAGATAATATCGTATTGATTTCGATATCTGGAATATCTTTCAGAAGAGGAGATCTTTAAGTGGTCAAAGATATCTGAAGAATTCCAGGATCTTCCAAGGAATGCACCAAGCATATTGGCCATAACTGTTTTTCCAAACCTGCGCGGTCTGGTGATACAGATATACTGAGTTTCTTCTTCCATACATCTTAATATATCGTCTAATATGCAGGACTTATCTATAAAATATGTTGTGTTGGATATCTTTTTATACCTTTTATATGAGTATGAATTATTCAAAAACATTGCCATATCTGCACTCACCTTCTTCATATTGATAATGGATAAAATGTTCCCTTAAATGGATTATAACATTGTTTAGGAATATTTGTCAGCTTAAAGATTTCGACAAATCTGTCAGATAATTCTCAATTCCTTTTGCAATTCCCCTGACCATCTTTTTCTGGTAGGAAGTCTGTTGCATGAGTCGGTCTTCGGATGGGTTGCTCATATATCCCATTTCAATCAGTGTTGTCGGAACTTTGCTCCAGTTATTTCCAGACATGGAATCTGTTTCCCAGATATACTCTTTCCGGCATCCTGTGGCAGACACGTAAGCATTCAAAACGGCGTTAGACAGGGATTTATTCTTTTTGTACATGGACGCAATATAAGGGCTGTTTTTGGTGGTGCAGATAGTCATCGCTCCGGTTACATAGGAATTGTCACTTCCATTGGCATGCAGTCTGATATATGCATCTGCTTTTGCTTTATTTGCTATCCTGGCACGGTCGATGCAGCTTAATGCAACCTTACTGTTCGTGCGAGTCATGACTACTTTACAGCCCCTGTCCCGAAGTAAAGAGCGTAGCTGAAATCCGATGTTTAATGTCAGCTTATATTCCTCCACACCAGTCGCAACGCCCTGCGTTCCGGAAGTGTCTTTTGACTTCGTCTGACTGGAACCAGGTCCGAGGGGCTCATAACCGCCTGCAACAATTCCGGAATGTCCGGGATCCAAAACGATAACCGGTGTCCAGACACCTTTACTGTCGATTTTTCTTCCCTGAATCGTCTGGCTGGTACGCATTCTTCCGGACAGCTTTGCAAAATAACGATAATGTTTTTTGATATAATTCCATCCTGTCAGCATCGTTCCGTCAGATGCAAAGCCATAATAATATTTACCGATTTTATGCAGGCCAGTGAGCTTTGTACCATTTTGGTAATAATATTTCTTTCCATTCACCGTTTTCCATCCTGTAAATTCACTGCTCACAGAAGCCGCCTGAACGTCTTTAAAGCTTACAGCTGGCAAAGACGTGACACAAAGTAAGAGGCACATCAGCCAAACTATCCATGTTTTCTTTTTTCTTTTCATAAATTTCATTCCCTTCTTTCTACTACTTTGTTATGTAGTTTTATTTTATCAGACGCAAAGCATACATACCAGTACAAAAAGTCTTATATTACTTGATTTTATTGCGCCCACAGGCTATACTGGTCTGAACGATATTTGTAATAAATTTGGAGGATTTTTCACATGAAAATTGCAGTAACTTATGACAATGGAACTATTTTTCAGCACTTTGGAAAAACTGAGACTTTTAAAGTGTATGAGGTAGAAAACGATCAGATCGTTTCAAGCGAGATCATTGAATCTAACGGCAGCGGTCACGGTGCTTTAGCTGGATTACTTGCCGGACAGAATGTTGAAGTGCTGATCTGTGGCGGCATCGGAGGCGGAGCTCAGGCTGCTCTTGCAGATGCCGGAATCGAATTATACTCAGGTGTTCAGGGAGATGCGGATGAGGCGGTAGATTTTTATCTGAAAGGTGAATTAATTTCTTCTGGTGCAAATTGTGATCATCACCATGAGGATGGTCATTCCTGCGGTTCTCACGAAGAAGGACATTCCTGTGGAGAGAGCTGCGGCAGTGGCTGTGGTGGAAGCTGTGGAGCACAGAGCACCATCACCGGACGCAACGTGGGTAAAACCTGCCGTACACATTACAGAGGAACCTTTAATGACGGAACACAGTTTGATTCTTCCTATGACCGCGGAGAACCGCTGGAATTCATCTGCGGTGCTGGTCAGATGATCAAAGGTTTTGATGCTGCTGTAGCAGATATGGAAGTTGGACAGATCGTAGATGTTCATCTGATGCCGGAAGAAGCTTATGGCATGGCTGATCCGAATGCAATCTTTACCATGGAAATCGCACAGCTTCCAGGTTCAGAAGACCTTACTGTAGGCCAGCAGGTATACCTGTCCAACCAGTACGGACAGCCATTCCCGGTTAAAGTAACCGCCAAGGACGAAAAGAATATCACCTTTGACGCCAACCATGAAATGGCTGGAAAAGAACTGAATTTCAGAATCGAACTGGTTGAAGTGAAATAAAACAAAATAAAATAAAAACAGATTACAGCTTTTGAGATAGCCCTTTAAAATTGGATTTCCAAATCTAATAATTGAGAAATTGGTACAGTTTATCCAAAAGCATGTAATCTGTTTTTATTTATTTTAATTCGTATTTGGTGATGTTCAGAGTGTCAGACCCCAATGCCTCTTGAACCGTCCAACGGGAAAGAGAGAGGACTGTACAGGGATGGAAACAGAGTTTATAACGCAGATGCCGTAGGCGTATATAATATCCTGAGAAAATATCACTCCGTATCCGGAGTAAAAAAAGAACTGTCCGTAACCGGACTGAAAACACCGGAAATAATAAAAGTAGCTGTATAGCTCTAAAGAGCAAACAGTAGTGGTGTCATGGATGCACCCTGAAAAAAGGCGGTATCATGCCTTAATTCAGATGCTCAGATAACTCAGTTGCCGAGTAATTCACACAGTTATAATGCTTTTTGCTTCTTTGATTCGAAATATTAAGATGCCAGAAAGAAGCGTTTAATCAAAGCTGGGATGTGCTTTGTCGAAAACTTAATCTGGCAAGTATAATCATGATTTGTTATAATATTTTGTATCAGTAATATATGGTTCTTAAAGAGAATGATAATGGCATGAAGGATATCTGAATCATGACAAGATCTAATATAATACTATTTTAAGAAGGGGTGATTTTGTGTTATGGGATTATATCTGAATCCAGGTAATGATGGATTTTTTGAATCGGTCTCATCAGAGATTTATATAGACAAAACAGGACTTATTCGGTATACAAATAGAGTGTTTCGTACCCGGCAGAAATTTATCTGTGTAAGCCGTCCACGACGGTTTGGAAAATCTATGGCGGCGGAAATGCTGGCAGCGTATTATCAACGAAATTGTAATTCCAGGGAATTATTTGTGGATAAGGACATATCGTCGGATTCTTCGTTTTTGATCCATTTAAATAAGTACAATACTATTTTTCTGAATATGCAGGATTTTTTCAGCCGTACCCACAATATAGATAAAATGTGTACCCTTCTTAGTAAATATGTGCTTCGTGATCTTTTACGTGAATATCCTGATCTGGACTATTTGAATCGGACGGACATTATTGATGTACTGCAAGAGATCTACAGTGAAAGCAGGATTCCGTTTGTCTTTATTATTGATGAATGGGACTGCATTTTCAGAGAAAACAAGAAGGATACGGAAGCGCAGAAAAAATATCTTGATTTTCTGCGTAATCTTTTAAAAGACAGAAATTATGTAGGACTAACCTATATGACGGGAATACTTCCAATCAAAAAATATGGCTCTCATTCTGCATTAAACATGTTTGATGAATTTTCCATGACAAATCCGGGCACTCTTGCTGAATATGTTGGTTTTACAGAGAAAGAAGTAAAAGGTCTGTGCAAACGGTTTGATATGGATTTTGATGAGACCAGACGCTGGTATGATGGTTATTATTTCAAAGAAATGGGACATATCTATAATCCACGTTCAGTTGTAAGTGCAATGCTGAACCGTTCCTTTGATAATTATTGGAATAAAACAGAAACCTTCGAGGCACTTCGGGATTATATTATTATGAACTATAAAGGGCTGAAGGAAAATATCATTGAATTGCTGGCCGGTAAAAGACAGCCTGTTGATGTCAGCTCGTTTAGTAATGACATGACGACCTTTTCGAGCGCCGATGACATATTGACATTATTTATCCATCTTGGATATCTTGGATATGATTTTTCAAAAAAAGAAGTATTTATTCCGAATAGTGAGATTACAACAGAGTTCGTTACCTCCATACGGGATGCAGGATGGCAGGAAGTAATTCTGGCGATAAAGAATTCTGAAGAATTGCTTCAGGCAACATGGAAAAGGGAAAATGAGACAGTCGCAGAGAAAATCCAGGAAGCACATTTTGAAACGTCTATACTGACATATAATGACGAAAATGCACTGGCATGCGTAATTTCTCTTGCATATTATAGCGCACGGACTTATTACACTGAAATAAGAGAGTTGCCGTCCGGAAAGGGTTTTGCAGATATTGTATATCTTCCGCGAAAAGAGCATCTGGATAAACCAGCTATGATCATTGAATTGAAATGGAATAAGGATGCAGAAAGTGCTATCAATCAGATAAAAGAGCGTAATTATCCACATACTTTAAAAGACTACCAGGGGAATCTGCTGATGGTAGGAATTAATTATAACCCGAAAACGAAAGTACATGAATGTCTGATTGAACGGTTAGCTATATAATCAAAAACATAAAAAATATCCAGACTGGACAGAAACTTATCTGCGTGGTCTGGATATTTAAGGTGCATATGCAGTCCGTCCCGTGTACTTACTTTGTTTTGCTTACACTGGAAAGATGTGGTAGAAATATTGTGGTCTGGCACTAATATCCTACGTCAAGAACGCCCGGAAAAATCTGGGAGTATATTCACTCTTGATTTCAACATATTTATTATTTATATCGTTGCCAAATAGCGTTTACCAATATTTCTCCACATAGCCAGCCGCATCTTCTTCTGATAATGAAAATACCTTCATTAGGTTTTTTACTGTAACATCTTTACTGGCGTTAAAACTTTTACAGGTACTGATTGTTGCCTGGATACCCTCTAACCGTCCTTCTCACCTTCATTCATTAACTAATACTTTGCCAGAAGAGGAACAAAGTAAATTTATAACAGGGCAAAAATAGAAGGTAAAATCAATCAGGGACTTTTAGCAGCTCGCACATGCTGGTAAAAATGTGTCTCCTTATAATTTCCCAAAAGAAAGACTCCAGCCGAAATGACTGGAGCTTTCTTCTGGAAGTTCACACCCTAATTTTATATTTCTTTTATGGATCTTTTAGGAACGCTTCATTCTTTTTATTTATCCTTCAGAGTGTCAGACCTCAATGTGTTCTTCACTTCGATATAAAGAACATGGTGCCGCACTGTTCAGATAAAATCCCATATTATTGTCATCTCCCATTGGTTCAAATCTGTATCGTTTCTATCAGACATTCATGATGTTTATCAGATTTATTATAATTAATTCCAACAAGCAGCACAGTTCCAGAATAATTTTTTAATCCTTTAATATAGTTTTTATCTTTTATCTGTCTGATAGCACCAGTGGCTGTTTTATCCCATTTCAATTCTATTATCATTGCCGGCTTTTCCGGATATTGAATCCGAGGTAAATAAACAAGATCTGCAAACCCTTTTCCAGATGGAAGCTCCCGATATATGGAATAATAGCGCCGGGCGCTGTAATAAGCAATGGATATCACACAGCTCAATGAAATTTCATTGTTATAGTTGAGAATAGAAGTAAATTCTTCATGAATATTATCAATTATCCGAGCGACTTTTTCGTTATTGCATGCTAGAGTATTTTCTAAAAGTTCTTCAGATATAGAGATAGCATGGATGACTTCATGCCATCCACTTGCTTTTATCGCACGGGCAAATTCAGCACGTACCTCTTCATTAGGGATGAATACTTCCTGTAAATCCATGTCGTATGCCAGATACCCCAAATGGATCAGAAGTGTCAATGCATCATCTTTGCTGTGAAAAGTTGTCATATCATTTTGAAAAGTTCCGGTATCAATCAGACAGTGGCCTCCGCCAAGCATGGCGATCACGGTATCTTTCAACCCGTCAAAATTCATATCGATATATGTTTTTAAAGCTTCATAAGTTTCGGTCTGTGTCCAGTAACTGTCAAAAGCTTCATTTCTCATGGCATCTACTACGGATTTAGGACTGTATATATGTTCCGCTTTGCGAAATCTGTAGCCGTCATACCATCGTCTGGTTTCTTCAAAATCCATATTGTATTTTTGACAGAGATCCCTGACTTCCTCTTCTGTAAATCCGACATAAGATGCCAGATACTTCGGGTTTGTCATAGAAAATTCATCAAACATATTCAAAGCTGAATGTGTGCCATATTTTTTTATCGGAAGAATACCTGTCATATATGCAAGCTTAACATATACCTTATCTTTAAGAAGATCCCTCAAGAAATCCAGATACTTTGTCTGAGCATCAACATCTGATTTCTTTTCTCTGAAAACACAGTCCCATTCATCAATGATAAATACAAAACCCTTTCGATGTACGCTGTAGATTTTTTCCAATGCGCTGGTGAGATGGGGTTCACTTTCTAATCCTAGATCAGGATACCTCTCTGCCAGTTCCTGAATAACCCTGAATTCCAGATATTCCACCATATTCAAGGCACAATCTGAACGACTTAGAAAACTCTGGATATTAAAGAAAAGGACATCATATTTATTTATATTTTGTTCAAAAGAAGAATCTACTGCGATCTTTAATTTAGAAAATAGAGGATGAGAATCTACACTGCTGTCATAATATGCAGAAAGCATTTCGGCCGTTATGGACTTCCCAAATCTGCGCGGACGGCTAATGCAGATGAATTTCTGTTTTGTACCCAATACACGATTTGTGTAATGGATCATATTTGATTTGTCTACATAAATTTCAGAATTTAAAGATTCCGCAAAAGCATCATTCCCTGGATTTAAATAAACGCCCATAACTGCCTCCCTTTGTTTTGTTACTATCACTATATCATACTCTCATTTTTATTTCTATAAAAGAATTAGTCGAAATTTTACGCATGAATCTGTCAGTTGGCAGGTATATTTAAAACTTTCTTTTGGAAATATTATTTTATTTTTTAAGGAAATTGCCTTTATGAAAAATTTAGAATTATTTTATTTGAAAATTAGATGGTCAGACCCTTCGGGTCTCCCAAAGGGAAAAGTATTTATTCCCAACAGGGAATTAATGTTCAAATACGAAGAACTTCTGCGTAGTGAGAAAAGTCTGGGTTATGTCTATCGTCTGGCTAATATTTCTGACCAGATGCTAAAAGCAAC
>SKEI01000078.1_pt1 | contig 63270 bp, 50 predicted proteins | sample 4826701 | NCBI WGS metagenome assembly SKEI01 (sample SAMN11008813, study PRJNA524170) | human gut metagenome | biome: Human fecal sample; material: Feces; isolation source: fecal sample from pouch patient p2, p6, p7, p14 | host: Homo sapiens | place: Israel: Tel-Aviv | collected 2016-08-31 | reverse complement strand
GCAGAAACCGGCTCGGGGCCACCCCACACGCCACCGCCGCCGAGCCTCTCCCGTAGCGCCTGCGCCTGCTGCAGCGTCCAGCTCTCATCGCCGCTGAGCACCAGCAGGCGACGGATCCCCTCCCGCGCCATTTGCGCGGTGAGGTTAAGCAGCGCGTCCATCATGGGGGACGATTACAGCGCGCTGCCGAAGGTATTGCACTGCGCCGGATCGCCGCTATCGAAACCGCGTTTGAACCAGGTGTAGCGCTGTTTCGAGGTGCCGTGGGTAAAACTGTCCGGCACCACGCGTCCCTGGCTCTGCTGCTGTAGACGATCGTCGCCGATGGCCTCGGCGGCGTTCAGCGCCTCCTGCAGATCGCCAGTTTCCAGAATATCCTGCTGCTGCATATTATGACCCCAGACGCCGGCGAAGCAGTCTGCCTGTAGCTCCATCTTAACCGACAGGCGGTTGGCTTCGGCCTGCGTGGCATGCTGCTGTTGCTGGCGGACCTTCGGCTCAATGCCCAGCAGTTTTTGTACGTGATGACCCACTTCATGAGCAATGACGTACCCCTGGGCAAAGTCGCCGTCGGCGCCCAGTTTATTTTTCATCTCATCGTAGAATGACAGGTCGATATAGACCGTACTGTCGGCAGGACAATAGAAGGGGCCCATCACCGACTGACCGGTGCCGCAGCCGGTACGGGTCGCGCCGCGGTAGAGCACCAGCTTTGGCTGCGGGTACTGGCGGCCCATCTTTTCAAAGATCGGCCCCCAGGTATCTTCGGTGGTAGCCAGAATGACGGAAGTAAACTTCGCCGCTTCATCGTCTTTCGGACTGATGGAGCGCTGCGTGGAGGTCTGCTGCTGCGGCATCGGTTCGCCGGTCAACATGCCGGTCAAATCCACGCCGTAGTAGCCCGCCACCAGCACAATAATCAGCAATACAATGCCGCCCTTCCCGCTCGGCAGACGGAAGCCGCCGCCCCCGCCGCCGCCAAAGGGCGAGCCTGATTGTCCACGTCGATCTTCAACATTGTCGCTTTCGCGACGCCCTTGCCAGCGCATAAGCACCTCATTCCCTGTTATGTATCAATAGCAGAGATCGTAGGCGGTTCAGCGCAGGATTACCACAGGAAACAGCAAGAGACGCCAGAAGATGAGGCCATCTTCTGGCGGCGGGCGGGTTAGTCGAGCTTAACGCCCAGGCGGTGAGCCACTTCTTCGTAGGCTTCGATCAGGCCGCCAAGGCTCTGGCGGAAGCGGTCTTTGTCCATTTTATCGAGGGTGTTTTTATCCCACAGGCGGCTGCCGTCCGGCGAAAACTCGTCGCCCAGCACCACTTCGCCTTTGAACAGACCAAACTCCAGCTTAAAGTCCACCAGAATCAGACCGGCGTCATCGAACAGTTTTTTCAGCACGTCGTTGGCTTTGTAGGTCAGCTCGCGCATCCGCGCCAGATTCTCTTTACTCACCCAGCCGAAGGTTTCGCAGTAGGAGTCGTTGACCATCGGATCGTGCATAGCATCGTTTTTCAGGAACAGGTCGAACAGCGGCGGATTCAGCTCGATACCTTCTTCAATGCCTAAACGTTTTACCAGCGAGCCTGCCGCACGGTTACGCACCACGCACTCTACCGGCACCATATCCAGTTTTTTCACCAGACATTCGGTATCGGAGAGCAGCGCTTCCATCTGGGTAGGGATGCCCGCTTCTGCCAGTTTACTCATAATGAAATGGTTGAATTTGTTGTTCACCATGCCTTTACGATCGAACTGCTCGATGCGCGCGCCATCACCTGCTGACGTATCGTTACGGAATTCCAGTACCAGCAGGTCCGGATTATCGGTGCTGTATACTGTCTTCGCCTTACCACGATACAACTCAGCTTGCTTTTTCATCTTTCACTACTCCAGTGATATTGAGCCTAAAAATACGTTTCCACCTATACACAAAATCATTCAAAGTGCATCGAGGCGGCAACTGAGCGAATCCCCAGGAGCTTACAAAAGTAAGTGACTGGGGTGAACGAAGGCGGCCAACAAAGAGGCAATTTGAAGGATGATGTGTATACGCACACGTTTGCGTCACTATATATTAAAAGGGCCGGATTGCTCCAGCCCTTTTGATTACTTGTTAAATGCGGCCTGGAATACGGCTACCAGGGCGTCATTTTGCGACTGCGTCAGGGTGTGGCCTTTCGGGTCGATAAACTGCAGGCTACTGCGGTTATCGAGGTCGCCGACCTGCAGTTTGTAGTCGCCGGAGACCAGCTGCGGGTCACGTGCGCCCAGCTCCTGCCAGCTGCTGTCAGACAGCGGCTTATAGGTCAGCGCCATGCTGCCCTGAGAGCGCGTGCTGTCGGTCACTTTCATCCCCACTTTCTCGAGGGCGCCAGGCAGACGCTGCCACACCAGGTTAAACGGCGCGCGAACTACGAGCATCGGCAGGCCGGTATCGTCGGCGGCGCTCTGCACGTCGAAGGTGGCCCCCGCGCTGCGCTGGGCGGCGTTCTGGGCGCTGGTGGCATTCATGTCAAGGCCTTCCGAAATGACGTTCAGCATAGCGGTGCTGTAGCGCTGCAGAGATGCCGGATCGGCAACCGGTTTACCCGCCTGCTCCAGATTCACCAGCTTAACGACCACCGCTTGCTGATAACCCTGCGGTTTGACGGAGATTTGATAACGCCCGCGATACTGCTGATCTTCATCAAGACGGTTCCACTCAACCCAGTCGGTGTTCAGCGTCTGGCTCGCATCATCGCGCTTGGCGATAACGTAGTTCTTCGCCTGAAGAATACTGGTGACCTGTGCCCACAGCGAACCGCTGCGGCCGTTCTCGACCATCAGCGTCGCGGTATCGCCGTTAAACTGGGTCCGCGCACCGCTCACCAGCGCCAGCGGCTGCGCCGGCGGACGAATGTCCAGCGCTTTACCGACCGCGCCGGTGCTGTTAGCCACCGGAATATTGTAATCACCCACCTGAATCGGCAGGATCATCCCCGCCGGCGCGTGAAGTTCGCTCAACGGTGATGCCTGTAAATAGGCCTCATCACCGCTCACCTGACGCTTATAGCGCGAGTCGGAACTACAGGCCGCGAGGAGTAGAACCAGCGAAACACCCGCAACCTTCGCCAGGCGCGACTTCTGTACTGAGTAAGCCATCAAATCTCCCTAAACTTTACAGCAAACCGGCATGCTTCAGCGCGGCAGTGACGGCTTCACGACCATGATCGGTGATAGGCGTCATCGGCAAGCGCAGCGTATCGGTCGCCACAAGACCCAACGCCTTGCATCCCCATTTCACCGGGATAGGATTGGGTTCGACAAATAATTTTGTATGCAGTGGCATCAGACGCTGGTTAATCGCACGAGCTTCGGCAAATTGACCCGCCAGCGCCAGACGGCACATGTCGGCCATTTCGCGCGCCGCCACGTTGGCCGTAACAGAAATCACGCCTACGCCGCCGAGCTGCATGAAGTCCATACCGGTCGCATCGTCACCGCTCAGCAGAATAAAGTCGTCTGAAACCAGCTCTTTGATCTGGTGAACGCGACTTAAGTTCCCTGTTGCTTCCTTAATACCGACAATATTTTTAATTTCCGCCAGACGGCCAACGGTTTCCGGCAGCATATCGCAACCGGTACGGGACGGCACATTATACAGAATTTGCGGCAGGTCAGTATGTTCGGCGATAGCTTTAAAGTGCTGGAACAGGCCTTCCTGGGTCGGACGGTTATAATAAGGAGTGACCGTCAGGCAGCCAACAACACCGCTATCGTTAAAACGTTTGGTCAGGCTAATCGCCTCTGCGGTTGCATTGGCTCCCGTTCCAGCGATAACCGGAATACGCCCGTCGGCCAGCTCCAGCGTCATCATCACCACGTCGCCATGCTCTTCATGGCTCAGCGTTGCGGATTCACCGGTAGTCCCTACCGAAACGATCGCCGAGGTTCCGTTGGCGACATGGTAATCAATCAGTTTTTTCAGGCTTGTCCGGCAGACATTACCGTTTTCATCCATCGGCGTGACAAGCGCTACAATACTTCCCGTGAACATGGGCCATCCTCAGAGCAGAAGTGCGACAAGATTCTCAATGTTACGTTTGGAGCTGTAATAAAAGCAAGAGACCCGACGCCATCAGGGATGTTGTATGGCGGTTTTTTTTATGCTTTCCTAATGTTACCTCACCTTTTTAAAGGAAGAACAGGTTTGACAGCCTCATTACAACACTATCTGGTTATTACCGCCCTGGGGGCTGACCGTCCCGGCATCGTGAATACGATCACTCGCCACGTCAGCAGCTGCGGTTGTAATATCGAAGACAGCCGGCTGGCCATGCTCGGTGATGAGTTTACGTTTATCATGCTGCTTTCCGGGTCGTGGAATGCGATTAACCTGATCGAATCAACTCTGCCGCTGAAAGGCGCGGAGCTGGAGCTGTTGATCGTGATGAAACGCACCACTGCGCGCCCGCCGCAGGCGATGCCAAACACCGTTTGGGTCCAGGTTGAGGTGCCGGACTCACCGCATATCATCGAGCGCTTTACTGCCCTGTGCGATACATGGAATATGAATATTGCGGAGCTGGTGTCCCGCACGCAGCCGGGAGACGGCGATTCCGCGCAGCTTTTTATCCAGATAACTGCCCACAGTCCTGCGACGCAAAATGCAGCAAATATCGAACAAGCGTTCAAAGCCCTATGTACAGAACTGAACGCACAAGGCAGTATTAACATCGTTAATTATTCACAGCATGATGAACAGGATGGAGTTTAACCCATGACCCCACTGAAAGCCGGTGATATCGCACCGAAATTTAGCTTACCGGACCAGGACGGCGAGGAAGTAAATTTAACCGACTTCCAGGGACAACGTGTCCTGGTTTATTTTTACCCGAAAGCCATGACCCCGGGCTGCACCGTACAGGCGTGCGGCTTGCGCGATAATATGGACGACCTGAAAAAAGCCGGCGTTGAAGTGCTGGGCATCAGCACCGATAAACCGGAAAAACTCTCCCGTTTCGCCGAAAAAGAGCTGCTGAACTTTACGCTGCTGTCTGATGAAAACCATCAGGTTTGCGAGCAGTTTGGCGTCTGGGGCGAAAAATCCTTTATGGGGAAAACCTACGACGGGATCCACCGGATTAGTTTCCTCATCGATGCCGATGGCAAAATCGAACACGTCTTTGATGATTTCAAAACCAGCAATCACCACGACGTGGTGCTGAACTGGCTGAAAGAAAACGCCTGATGCAAAGCAAGACGCCGGGAGAGGAAGCCCTTGCCCGGCGTCTTTTTTATTCTCATTGCCTTAGTCGTCGACCGCCAAACCATCCGGCCAGGCATGCACCACTGCTTTAATCAGCGTGGCCAGAGGAATGGCGAAGAAGACGCCCCAGAATCCCCACAGTCCGCCAAAGATCACCACCGACAGGATAATCACCAGCGGGTGTAAATTGACCGCTTCCGAGAACAGCACCGGAACCAGCAGGTTACCGTCCAGCCCCTGAATAATCAGATAGACCGCAAACAGGCTCCAGAACTCGGTGCCAGCGCCAAACTGAAACAACGCCACCCCCACCACCGGAATGGTCACCACAAACGCGCCGATATAGGGGATCAGCACCGAGAAGCCGACCAGCACCGCCAGCAGCAGCGAGTAGTTGAGGCCAAAGAGAATAAAGCCTATCCAGGTGGCGACGCTGACGACAATCATCTCCAGCACCTTGCCGCGAATGTAGTTGGTGATCTGCTGGTTCATCTCTTTCCACACCTGCCCGGCAAGCCCGCGATTGCGCGGCAGAACGCGGCGCACCGCGTTGAGCATCTGCTCTTTATCCTTCAGCAGGAAGAAGACCATCAGCGGCACCAGCACCAGATAGACCGCCAGGGTGAGTAGCCCCACCAGCGAGGCCAGAGAGTACTTAACCACCGAGTCGCCCACCGTCAGCATCCGGGTGCGCATATTTTCCGCCATCGCATCGATAATGCCGGCATCCATTAACGCCGGATAGCGCCGCGGCAGCGTGGCGGCGAAATCAGAGAGCTTATTTAGCATGCCCGGCATATCGCGGATGAGGTAGATCCCCTGCTGCCAGGCTACCGGCAGCACCACAAAGGCCAGCAACAGCAGGATGCCCACAAAGAGGATCAGCACCAGCGAGGTGGCCCAGGTGCGCGACAGACCGATGCGCTCCAGACGAACGGTCGGCCACTCCAGCAGATAGGCCAGCACGATAGCCACCAGCAACGGGGCCAGCAGGCCGCTGAAAAAGAACATAATGCCGAAACCGGCAAGCAAAATAACCAGCAGCGCTATCGCCTCAGGGTCGCTGAATCGACGGCGGTACCACTGCATTAACATCTCAAGCATAAAACCTTCCCTGAAGGGCCAAGCGGCGACAATCCGGGGAATTGTATCGAAATGTCACAAAAAAGACTTCGCTTTTTGATGCGCCGCAGTCAAACCGTTCTCCGCCATGAAGAACATATTTTCAAGGCGGCCAACGCCAGCTAAACTCGCTGGGATGCGGCCAGGGAACATTACGCCGCACAATCGGTCAAACTGGCACACCCACATTACAGGACAGAGGTTATGTTCAGGCAGTTGAAGAAAACGCTGGTGGCGACCGCGATCGCGTCGCTGACGCTGGGTTCGATAGGTCCTGCTTTTGCTGACTCCGCAGATACCCTGCCGGACATGGGAACCTCCGCAGGAAGCACGCTGTCAATCGGTCAGGAAATGCAGATGGGGGATTACTACGTCCGCCAACTGCGCGGTAGCGCGCCGCTGATCAACGACCCTCTGCTGGTGCAATATATCAACGGGCTGGGTATGCGTCTGGTGGCTCACGCCAACTCGGTGCGTACCCCGTTCCACTTCTATTTGATTAATAACGACCAGATCAACGCCTTCGCCTTCTTCGGCGGCAATGTGGTCCTCCACTCCGCCCTGTTCCGCTACTCTGATAACGAGAGCGAACTGGCCTCTGTCATGGCGCACGAAATCTCCCACGTGACGCAGCGGCATCTCGCCCGCGCGATGGAAGATCAGAAGCGCAATGCGCCGCTGACCTGGGTCGGTGCCCTGGGTTCGATTCTGCTGGCGATGGCCAGCCCGCAGGCCGGAATGGCGGCCCTGACCGGGACGCTGGCCGGCACCCAGCAGGGTATGATCAGCTTCACCCGCCAGAACGAAGAAGAGGCCGACCGGATTGGCATTCAGGTTCTGCAGCGCTCGGGTTTCGACCCGCAGGCTATGCCGATGTTTATGGGTAAACTGCTTGACGAGTCGCGCTACTCGACGCGACCGCCGGAAATGCTGCTCACCCACCCCCTACCGGAAAGCCGACTGGCCGATGCCCGTAACCGTGCCAACCAGATGCGCCCGGTGGTGGTACAGTCCTCGGCGGACTTCTATCTGGCGAAGGCGCGTACCCTCGGGATGTACACTAACGGCGACAACAAGCTGGGCACCGATCTGCTGAACGCCTGGGATAAAGGCAATATCCGCCAACAGCATGCCGCCCAGTATGGTCGCGCTCTGCTGGCGATGGAAAGCAACAACTTTGACCAGGCACGCAAAACGCTGCAGCCGCTGCTCAACGCCGACCCGCAAAATGCCTGGTATCTCGATCTGGCCACTGATATCGACCTCGGACAGAAGAAAACCAGCGACGCCATCAATCGCCTTAAAAACGCCCGCGAGCTGCGTACTAATCCGGTGCTGCAGCTGAACCTGGCCAACGCCCTGCTGCAGGGCGGGCAGCCCGGGGAAGCGGCGACCATTCTGAACCGGTATACCTTTACCTATAAAGAGGATGGCAACGGCTGGGACCTGCTGGCCCAGGCGGAAGGCGCGCTGGGCAATCGCGATCAGGAGCTGGCGGCGCGGGCTGAAAGCATGGCGCTGGTCGGCCAGCTGGAGCAGGCGATTTCCCTGCTCAGCAGCGCCAGCTCGCAGGTGAAACTCGGTAGCCTGCAGCAGGCACGTTACGATGCCCGTATCGATCAGCTACGCGATCTGCAGGCTCGCTTCCGTCCCTATCAAAAAATGTAAGGAGACCCCATGACCGACGCGGTAAAAATTTACCATAACCCACGCTGCTCCAAGAGCCGCGAAACGCTGAGCCTGCTGCAGAGTCGCGGCATCGATCCTGAGGTGGTGCTTTATCTTGAGACGCCACCGGATGCCGGGACGCTGCGCCAGCTGCTGCAGCTGCTGGGTATGGAGAGCCCCCGCGAGCTCATGCGCCAGAAAGAGGATCTGTATAAATCGCTCAATCTGGCCGACCCGGCTCTCAGCAACGCGGCGCTGATACAGGCGATGGTCGACAATCCGAAACTCATCGAGCGCCCTATCGTCGTCAGCCGCGGCCAGGCGCGTATTGGCCGCCCGCCGGAACAGGTTCTTGAGATCGTAAGCTAACTCACCCGCGCCGTGCTTGCGCGGCGCTTTTTTTACGTGGGCGATTCCAGATCTTTCACGCCAATATCTCCCGCCCGCCGGACGGTGCTACTGTTCATCCATCGCTCAATCCACTGGACGGATGAACATGAAAAAGCCGACCTCCACGCCCCATGACGCCGTGTTTAAGACCTACCTCTCCCATCCCGATACCGCCCGTGATTTCCTGCAGCTGTATCTGCCCGAGACGCTGCTTAAAGTGTGCGATCTGCGTACGCTGCATCTCGAGTCCGGGCATTTTGTCGAAGACGATCTGCGTCCCTTTTACGCCGACATTTTGTATTCCCTGAAAACCACGGCGGGCGACGGTTATATTTATGCGCTTATCGAACACCAGAGCACGCCCGACCGGCATATGGCCTTTCGTCTGATGCGCTACGCCATCGCCGCCATGCAGCGCCATCTCGATGCCGGCCACGATCGCCTGCCGCTGGTGATCCCTGTTCTCTTCTACCACGGTCTGGTGAGCCCCTATCCGTTCTCTCTGCGCTGGCTCGATGAATTCGTCGCTCCGGAGCTGGCCGGCCACCTTTATCACGGGGCGTTTCCGCTGGCGGACATAACCGTCATTCCGGATGACGAGATTGCCACCCACCAGCGCATGGCAACGCTGGAGTTACTGCAAAAACATATTCGACAACGCGATCTGGCGCAGCTCCTCGACAAGCTGAGCGAATTATTATTGACTGGACTGGCGACGGAATCGCAGGTACAAGCCCTGATGCACTATCTGGTACAGGCAGGCAACACGCGCGAGCCGATTAAATTCATTCGCGAGCTGGCGTTACGTACGCCGCAGCATAAGGAGACGTTGATGACGATTGCGGAATATCTGGAACAACAGGGGCTGGAGCGGGGCCTGGCGCAAGGCCGTCAGGAAGGACGGAAAGAAGAGGCGCAGCGCATCGCTGTCGCTATGCTGCACAGCGGCCTTCCGCGCGACCTGGTCGCCCGGTTGACCGGGCTGACGGAGCAGGAGCTGACTCCCCTGGCGGACTAAAGCTTAAGGATCTCTTTCACGAAGGGGATCGTCAGCTTGCGCTGAGCGGTAATCGAGGCATGATCCAGCTGATCGAGGGTCATAAACAGCGAACGCATCTCGCGATCCAGCCGCTTCAGCAGGAAGCGGCACACATCTTCCGGCATCTCGAAGCCGCGCAGTCTGGCGCGCAGCTGCAGCGCCTGCAGTTTGTCTTCATCCGACAGCGGCTGCAGCTTATAGATCTGCCCCCAGTCCAGCCGTGAGGCCAGATCCGGCAGGCCAAGATTCAGCTGCCGCGGCGGCCGATCGCCGGTGATCAGCAGCCGGGTTTTGCCTGATTCCAGGATCCGGTTATAGAGATTAAAGATGGCCATCTCCCAGGGCTCATCGCCGGCGACGCACTCGATGTTATCGATGCACACCAGCGCCAACTGTTCCATCCCCTCCAGTACCTCGGGCACAAACCACGTCCGTTTATCCAGCGGCACGTAGCCTACCGCATCCCCGCGCTGGGAAAGCTCCGCGCAGGCGGCGTGTAACAGGTGGCTACGACCTGCCCCTTCACGTGACCAGATATAAATGTACCCGCTGTGTTCCTGGCGCAGTACGTTCTGGAGGGCGGCAAGTAGGGAAGGATTATCACCCGGCCAGAAACTCGCGAAGGTTTCGTCGTCAGGAAGATACAGTGGCAAAGAGAGCTGTGCCGGTGCGTTCAGATGGACCTCAACATAGGCTTACAGAAAAACGCGAAGAGTTTACCACAGATTTAGGTCAGGAGAGAACCGGGCGGGATCGCCGCCCGGTCAGGCGATCGTTATTTAAACTCTTCGCTATCCGCCGCGTCGAGGACCACCTCTTCCGGACGCAGGACGCTGATAAGCTTGAAAATCAGGCTGAGGGCGATGCCCACGATAGTCGCCAGCGCCATCCCTTTCAGCTCGGCGGCGCCAATGTGCACTTTAGCGCCGCTAACGCCGATGATCAGGATCACGGAGGTGAGGATCAGATTCTGCGCTTTACTGTAATCCACCTTCGATTCAATCAGTACGCGGATCCCCGAGGCGCCGATCACCCCGTACAGCAGCAGGGAAACGCCGCCCATCACCGGCACCGGGATGATCTGGATAGCCGCCGCCAGTTTGCCGACGCAGGAGAGCAGAATCGCAATGATCGCCGCGCCGCCGATTACCCAGGTGCTGTAGACCCGGGTAATCGCCATCACGCCGATATTTTCACCGTAGGTAGTGTTGGGCGTCGAACCGAAAAAGCCGGAAACGATCGTCGACAGGCCGTTGGCAAACATCGAACGATGCAGGCCCGGGTCGCGGATCAGATCGCGCTTAACGATATTGGCGGTCACCACCAGATGCCCCACGTGCTCGGCAATCACCACCAGCGCGGCGGGCAGTATGGTGAAGATAGCAAACCACTCAAAGCGCGGAGTGTAGAAAGTCGGCAGCGCGAACCAGTGCGCCTCGGCGATCGGGGTGGTATCGACCACGCCCATCACAAACGACAGCGCATAGCCCACCAGCACGCCGATCAGGATCGGGATAATCGCCAGGAAGCCGCGGAACAGCACGGATCCGAACACCGTCACCGCCAGGGTCACCATCGAGATAATAATGGTTTTACTGTCCGGTGACTGGCCGTCGGCCGGCAGCAGCCCGGCCATATTAGCCGCCACGCCCGCCAGTTCGAGGCCGATAACCGCCACGATGGCGCCCATCGCCGCCGGCGGGAACATCACATCCAGCCAGCCGGTACCGGCTTTTTTGACAATAAAGGAGACGAGGCAGAACAGCACGCCGCACATAATAAAGCCGCCCAGCGCCACTTCGTAGCCCAGCGGCAACAGCAGCAGCACCGGGGAGATAAAAGCGAAGCTTGATCCCAGATAAGCGGGAATTTTGCCTTTACAGATAAAGAGGTACAACAGCGTACCGATGCCGTTGAACAGCAGGACGGTGGCCGGGTTAATGTGGAACAGAATAGGCACCAGTACCGTTGCGCCAAACATGGCGAACAGATGTTGCAAACTAAGCGGGATTGTCTGTAAAAGCGGCGGTCTTTCACTCACCCCGATGGCACGGCGCGTCATAGTGTATTCCTCTGAGAGTCGTCTGTTTTTTGCTGTGGATTACTTTTATTCAAAAAAAAGCCGACTCTCAAAGTCGGCTTTTTTCGCGGTATATTTTATTTCGTTCCAAAAATCTTGTCGCCGGCATCGCCGAGACCGGGAATGATATACCCGTGCTCGTTCAGTCCCTTATCGACAGAGGCGGTGTACCGCTCAACGTCCGGGTGGGCTTTCTCCAGCGCGGCAATCCCTTCCGGCGCCGCCACCAGCACCAGCACCTTGATGCTGGTGCAGCCGGCGTTTTTCAGCAGATCGATAGTGGCGATCATCGACCCACCGGTGGCCAGCATCGGGTCAACGACCAGCGCCATACGTTCATCGATGTTAGACACCAGTTTCTGGAAGTAAGGCACCGGCTCGAGGGTTTCTTCATTGCGATAGATACCGACCACGCTGATACGCGCGCTTGGCACGTGCTCCAGCACCCCTTCCATCATGCCGAGGCCAGCGCGCAGGATAGGCACAACGGTAATTTTCTTGCCCTTGATCTGCTCGACTTCCACCGGACCGTTCCAGCCTTCAATAGTGACTTTCTCAGTCTCCAGATCGGCGGTGGCTTCATAAGTCAGTAAGCTGCCCACTTCTGAGGCGAGTTCACGGAAGCGTTTGGTGCTGATGTCGTGCTCGCGCATCAGGCCCAGCTTGTGTTTGACGAGTGGGTGTTTGACTTCCACAATCTTCATTCTCTTTCTCCTCTGAGGGGCAGCCACAAAAAAAATCGCGGGATTATACCGCTTTTTGCGGATTGTGCCATACCCATCTTGCTTGACGTATATCAAGCAAAGTGATTTAGAGACAAAAAAACCGGAGGCGAGGCTCCGGCTTGGGTGCGGGGTGCAGTCCATACGCTTACGCGGGCCTACGTGTATTGTAGGTCGGTTAAGCGTTAGCGCCACCCGACTACGACAGCTTCTCCCCGTTGCTGGCAATTACCTGCTGATACCAGGCAAAGGACTTTTTCCGGCTGCGTGCCAACGTGCCATTGCCTTCATTATCTTTATCGACATAAATAAAGCCGTAGCGTTTTTTCATTTCCCCCGTGCCGGCGGAAACCAGATCGATACAGCCCCAGGGGGTGTAGCCCATCAGATCGACGCCATCCTCGACCACCGCCTTTTTCATCTCCGCGATATGGGCGGAGAGATAATCGATACGATACTGGTCATTGACGCTGCCGTCCGCTTCGCGGACATCAATCGCGCCAAAGCCGTTTTCGACAATAAACAGCGGCAGCTGGTAGTGATCCCAGAACCAGTTCAGCGAATAGCGCAGGCCGACCGGGTCAATCTGCCAGCCCCAGTCCGACTTTTTGACGTACGGGTTGGAGACCAGGCTGGTGGTTTCATCATAATCAAGCAAGGGGTTGTCTTCGGTGGCTTTGGTAGCGAACGACATATAGTAGCTAAAGCCAATGTAGTCGACACAGCCCTCGGTTAACGCCTGACGATCGGCTTCGGTGATATCCAGAGTAAAGCCGCGGCGGGCAAAATAGTTGAGCAGATGCTGCGGATAGCGACCGCGCACGTGGACGTCGGTAAACCAGTAACGGCGGTGCATGGCGTTCATCGCCATCATCATATCGTCCGGGGCGCAGGTCAGCGGATAGATGGGGCACATAGCGATCATGCAGCCAATCTGCAGCGCCGGGTTGATCTCGCGCGCCGCTTTCACCGCCAGGGCGCTGGCCACCAGCTCATAGTGCGCGGCCTGGTACATCACCGGTTCCCGGTCTTCATCCGGCAAATATTTCAAACCGGAGTTGGTGAAGGGGGCAAAGTCCTCATGGAAGTTGGCCTGGTTGTTGATCTCGTTAAAGGTCATCCAGTACTTCACTTTATGTTGATAGCGGGTGAAGACGACCCTGGCAAAGCGCACGAAAAAGTCGATTAGCTTGCGGTTGCGCCAGCCGCCGTACTCGGTGACCAGGTGATAAGGCATTTCAAAATGCGACAGCGTAATGACTGGCTCAATGCCGTGTTTCAGGCATTCGTCGAACAGATCATCATAAAACTGCAGGCCAGCCTCGTTGGGCTCCAGCTCATCGCCCTGCGGGAAAATACGCGTCCAGGCAATCGAGGTGCGAAAACATTTGAAGCCCATCTCGGCAAACAGCGCCAGGTCTTGTGGATAACGATGATAAAAATCGATCGCCTCATGGTTCGGGTAGTTTTTCCCGGCCACCACGCCGTCGGTAATTTCCCGCGGCACGCCGTGGGCGCCGGCGGTCATCACATCCGCCACGCTGATCCCCTTGCCGCCCTCCTGCCAGCCGCCCTCTAACTGATGCGCTGCGACCGCGCCGCCCCACAGAAAACCTGCTTTAAATCCGGACATAGTCTCTCCCTAATGTCGATCGTCGTCTGGCGAACGATACAGCTGATTAAAATGGTAAACCGCGCCAATCAGGCCGGCATCGTTACCGTGACTGACGGTATCGAGATAGTCGGCAATGCCGAACCAGGCCAGATGCTGGCGCAGTAGCGTCAGAAATCCTGGGCGTTCCACAACGCCGCCACCGATAAAAATGGTCTGCGGATCGAAGATATGGACGAGGTTATAAAGGCCATGGCCCAGGCCATTGAAGAACTCGGCGACCAGACGCTGACAAACCGGGTCGCCGGCGTCATAGCGGTCGAAAATCAGTTCGCCTGTCACGCTATCCAGCGGCGCGCCAATATGTTGCGCATAGCGATGGCGCAGCACCCGCAGAGTGCAGTTCTCATTCATTGAATAGCGACGAGGATCGCGTCCGCCGGGACGGTCGGTAAGCATGTAGCCGAATTCGCCGGCACGAAAACGCGCCCCGTTGATCAGCTGGTGTTGGCAGAAAATCGCCCCACCGATGCCAGTACCGATAGTGAGCACCAGAAAATTGGCCATCTCCGCCGCTTTGCCCTGCCAGCGCTCGGCCAGCAGCACACAGTTGGCGTCGTTTTCCACCGAGACCGGCAGCCCGGTTCGCGTCTCGAGCCACGATTTCATGGCGAAGTTATCAAATCGACGGATAGCGCCGCCCATGGTGATAAAACCGCTGTGCGGATCGATATAGCCCGGCGCGCTGATGGCTATTCCTTCACACGACGGATGGGCCGCCAGCCACGACAGCATTGCCTGTAAGATCCGATCGCCATCGCTGTCATTGATTGACTGCCTGGCGGTTTCCAGCAGCCTGCCGTCGCGGGCCATCACGCCCATCTTTAACGCGGTGCCACCGATATCAAATGCCGCAATCTTCATTCATCCCTCTCCTGACCCGCGTCAATCACCGACAAAATGCGTGGCAAACCAACACGGAAACCGGTTTCAGTCGTATAATGAGGATTCCTTTACGTAGAGGCAAGCACCAGACTGTACCCGGTTTCATTTTCGTGAGCAGTATCAAATTTAACCATTCATCAGCGGTTTTACGCCAACTGTAAAGCAGGCTCGCAAACGTTTGCTTTCCCTGTTAGAATTGCGCCGATTTTTCTTGCTTACCGCAAACGCGTGGAGACTTCGCAGTGACCGATAAAACCTCTCTCAGCTATAAAGATGCCGGCGTGGATATTGATGCAGGCAACGCTCTCGTCGACCGTATTAAGGGCGTGGTGAAGAAAACCCGTCGCCCGGAAGTGATGGGGGGACTGGGCGGATTCGGCGCGCTGTGCGCACTGCCGCAGAAATACCGCGAGCCGGTACTGGTCTCCGGCACCGACGGCGTCGGTACCAAGCTGCGTCTGGCAATGGATCTGAAGCGTCACGACACCATCGGTATCGACCTGGTCGCCATGTGCGTGAACGACCTGGTGGTTCAGGGCGCTGAGCCGCTGTTTTTCCTGGATTATTACGCCACCGGTAAACTGGACGTCGATACCGCAGCCAGCGTCATCAACGGCATCGCCGAAGGCTGCCTGCAGTCCGGTTGCGCGCTGGTCGGTGGTGAAACCGCAGAGATGCCCGGGATGTACCACGGCGAAGATTACGACGTGGCGGGTTTCTGCGTCGGGGTAGTGGAAAAATCAGAAATCATCGACGGCAGCAAAGTGACCGATGGCGACGTGCTGGTGGCGCTGGCGTCCAGCGGCCCGCACTCTAACGGCTATTCGCTGGTGCGTAAGATCATTGAGGTTAGCGGCGTTGACCCACAAACTACCGACCTTGACGGTAAACCGCTGGCCGACCATCTGCTGGCGCCAACCCGCATCTATGTGAAATCGGTGCTTGATCTGATCGCCAGCGTTGATGTCCACGCTATTGCCCACCTGACCGGCGGCGGCTTCTGGGAAAACATTCCGCGCGTGCTGCCGGATAACACCCAGGCGATCATCGATGAGTCCTCCTGGCAGTGGCCATCCGTCTTCAACTGGCTGCAAACCGCCGGTAACGTCAGCCAGCATGAAATGTACCGTACCTTTAACTGCGGCGTAGGGATGATTATCGCCCTGCCGGCAGCGGAAGCGGACAAAGCGATTGCCCTGCTGAATGACAAAGGTGAAAACGCGTGGAAAATCGGGTATATCAAAGCCTCCGATTCCGAACAGCGTGTGGTCATTGCATGAAAAACATCGTGGTGCTGATTTCCGGTAGCGGCAGCAATTTGCAGGCGATCATCGACGCCTGCGGCCGGAAACAGATAAACGGCACCCTGCGTGCGGTATTCAGTAACAAGGCTGATGCGTTCGGCCTTGAGCGCGCGCGCCTGGCCGGCATCCCGGCCCATGCGCTGGCGCAAAGTCAGTTTGCCGACCGGGCAGCGTTCGATCGTCAGCTGATGCATGAAATCGACGCCTACGCCCCGGATCTGGTGGTGCTGGCAGGCTATATGCGTATCCTTAGCCCGGCGTTCGTCAGCCACTATCAGGGACGTCTGCTGAACATCCATCCCTCGCTACTGCCGAAGTATCCTGGCCTGCATACTCATCGTCAGGTGCTGGAGAACGGTGACGAGGAGCACGGCACCTCGGTGCACTTCGTCACCGATGAGCTGGACGGTGGGCCGGTTATCCTGCAGGCCAAGGTGCCGGTCTTCGCGGGCGACAGCGAGGAGGAAATCACGGCGCGGGTTCAGGCCCAGGAACATGCCATTTATCCGCTGGTCATCAGCTGGTTCGTCGATGGACGTCTGCGCATGGCAGGCAACCACGCCTGGCTGGATGAGCGACAGCTTCCCCCGCAGGGCTATGCCGCCGACGAATGAACAACCAGCCCCGCATGAGCACATCGCGGGGCTTTTTTTTAATTAAAAGTGTTTACTAATCAAACATCTCACAGAAATAATTCTTCTTACTGTCATATTGTTGTGACACAGTAAATCGCTATGCAGAAAAATTCGTCATAATAGTCTACGTCCTGTGAGTAAAACGGAGTGTGAGCGGTAATGGGCCAGGAAAAGCTATACATCGAAAAAGAACTCAGCTGGTTGTCTTTTAACGAACGCGTGCTGCAGGAAGCGGCGGACAAGAGTAACCCGCTGATTGAGCGCATGCGCTTCTTAGGTATTTACTCCAACAACCTGGATGAGTTTTACAAAGTGCGCTTCGCTGAGCTGAAGCGCCGGATTATTATCAGTGAAGAACAAGGCAGTACCGCCCATTCTCGCCACCTGTTAGGCAAAATTCAGGCCCGCGTTCTGAAGGCCGATCAGGAATTCGATAGTCTGTATAATGAACTGTTGCTGGAGATGGCGCGTAACCAGATCTTCCTGATCAACGAGCGCCAGCTGTCCGTCAATCAGCAGGCCTGGCTGCGCAACTACTTCAAGCAGTATTTACGCCAGCATATCTCGCCGATCCTGATCAACCGCGAAACGGACCTCGTGCAGTTCCTGAAAGATGATTACACCTATCTGGCGGTGGAGATTATCCGCGGGGAAAACATCAACTATGCTCTGCTGGAAATACCGTCGGATAAAGTGCCGCGCTTCGTGAACCTGCCGCCGGAAGCGCCGCGTCGCCGCAAGCCAATGATCCTCCTGGATAACATCCTGCGCTATTGCCTGGACGATATTTTTAAAGGCTTCTTTGATTACGATGCGCTGAACGCCTACTCGATGAAGATGACCCGTGACGCCGAGTACGATCTGGTGCATGAGATGGAGTCGAGCCTGATGGAGCTGATGTCCTCCAGCCTCAAGCAGCGCCTGACCGCCGAGCCGGTTCGCTTCGTCTACCAGCGCGATATGCCGGATGCGATGGTCGAAATGCTGCGCGATAAGCTCTCCATTTCCAACTACGACTCAATGCTGCCGGGCGGCCGCTATCACAACTTTAAAGACTTTATCGGCTTCCCGAACGTCGGTAAGGCCAATCTGGTCAATAAACCCATGCCGCGCCTGCGTCATCTGTGGTTTGATAAATTCCGCAACGGCTTCGACGCCATTCGCGAACGCGACGTGCTGCTCTACTATCCCTATCACACCTTTGAGCACGTGCTGGAGCTGCTGCGTCAGGCCTCCTTCGACCCCAGCGTATTGGCGATCAAAATCAACATTTACCGCGTGGCCAAGGATTCGCGCATTATTGACGCGATGATCCACGCCGCCCACAACGGTAAGAAAGTCACCGTAGTGGTGGAGCTGCAGGCGCGCTTCGATGAAGAGGCTAACATTCACTGGGCGAAACGCCTGACGGAAGCGGGAGTCCACGTTATCTTCTCTGCGCCAGGTCTGAAGATCCACGCCAAGCTGTTCCTTATCTCGCGTAAAGAAGGCGATGAGGTGGGGCGCTACGCCCACATCGGCACCGGTAACTTTAACGAGAAGACGGCGCGGATCTACACCGACTATTCGCTGTTAACCGCCGATGCGCGCATTACCAATGAAGTCCGCCGGGTGTTTAACTTTATCGAGAACCCCTATCGTCCGGTTAGCTTCGACTACCTGTTGGTGTCGCCGCAGAACTCGCGTCGTCTGCTGTATGAGATGATCGATCGCGAGATCGCCAATGCGCAAAACGGGCAACCGTCCGGGATTACGCTGAAGCTGAACAACCTGGTGGATAAAGGTCTGGTGGACCGACTGTATGCCGCCTCCAGCTCCGGCGTGCCGGTTAATCTGCTGATCCGCGGCATGTGCTCGCTGATCCCGGGTCTGGAAGGTATCAGCGAAAATATCCGCGTCATCAGTATTGTGGACCGTTTCCTCGAGCACGACCGGGTCTACTGTTTTGAAAACGGTGGCGATAAACAGGTCTGGCTCTCCTCTGCCGACTGGATGACGCGTAACATCGATTATCGCATCGAAGTTGCCGCTCCGCTGCTCGATCCGCGTCTGAAGCAGCGGGTGCTGGATATTTTTGATATCCTGTTCAACGATACGGTAAAAGCGCGCTATCTTGATAAAGAACTGAGTAACCGCTATGTGCCGCGCGGCAATCGCCGTAAAGTGCGCGCGCAAATGGCGATTTACGATTATCTCAAATCACTCGAACAACCCGACTAACCTATGCCAATAAACGATAACACCCCTCGACCGCAGGAGTTCGCTGCGGTTGACCTTGGTTCGAACAGTTTTCATATGGTGATCGCCCGTGTCGTCGACGGCGCCATGCAGATCATCGGACGCCTGAAACAGCGCGTACATTTGGCCGATGGCCTCGATGAAAACTCGGTGTTGAGCGAAGAAGCCATGACCCGTGGGCTGAACTGCCTGTCGCTGTTTGCCGAACGCCTGCAGGGGTTCTCCCCCTCCAGCGTCTGTATCGTCGGGACGCATACGCTGCGTCAGGCGACCAACGCGGCGGAGTTTCTTAAACGCGCGGAAAAAGTGATCCCCTACCCGATCGAGATCATCTCCGGTAATGAAGAAGCGCGCCTGATTTTTATGGGCGTTGAGCACACGCAGCCGGAGCGCGGCCGCAAGCTGGTGATTGATATCGGCGGCGGTTCAACCGAGCTGGTCATTGGCGAAGATTTTGAGCCCCGCCTGGTGGAAAGCCGCCGCATGGGCTGCGTGAGCTTCTCGCAGGCCTATTTCCCTGGCGGCGTTATCAATAAAGAAAACTTCCAGCGCGCGCGCCTGGCGGCGGTGCAGAAGCTGGAGACGCTGGCCTGGCAGTTCCGTATTCAGGGATGGACCGTGGCGCTGGGCGCCTCCGGCACCATAAAAGCCGCCCAGGAAGTGCTGGTGGCGATGGGCGAGAAGGACGGATTTATTACGCCGGCGCGCCGCGAGATGCTGGTAAATGAGCTGTTGAAGCATAAAAACTTCGACGCGCTCAGTCTGCCCGGTCTCTCAGAAGACCGTAAAGCGGTCTTTGCGCCTGGGCTGGCGATCCTCTGCGGTGTGTTTGACGCGCTGGCCATCAAAGAACTTCGTCTGTCCGATGGCGCGCTGCGCGAAGGTGTCCTGTACGAGATGGAAGGCCGCTTCCGCCACCAGGATATTCGTAGCCGCACGGCACAGAGTCTGGCAAATCAGTACAACATCGATCGCGAACAGGCGCGCCGGGTACTGGAAACTACCACCCAGATGCTGGAGCAGTGGCAGGAGCAGAATCCCAAGCTGGCCAATCCGCACCTCGCGGCGCTGTTGAAATGGGCGGTGATGCTCCATGAGGTAGGGCTGAATATCAACCACAGCGGCATGCATCGTCACTCGGCCTACATTCTCCAAAATAGCGACCTGCCGGGCTTCAATCAGGAGCAGCAGATGCTGATGGCCACCCTCGTACGCTATCATCGCAAAGCGATAAAGCTCGACGATCTGCCGCGCTTTACGCTATTCAGGAAAAAGCAGTTTCTGCCGCTAATTCAGCTACTGCGCCTGGGCGTACTGCTGAATAACCAGCGTCAGGCTACCACTACGCCGCCGACGCTGCGCCTGCAGACGGAAGCTCACCACTGGACGCTGACGTTTCCGCACAACTGGTTTAGCCAGAATGCGCTGGTGCTGCTGGATCTGGAAAAAGAGCAACAGTACTGGGAAGGCGTGCCGGAATGGATGCTGAAGATTGCTGAAGAAGAGCCAGACGCCTGATCGTATCTCTGGCTATCAACCGAGCCGGGCGCTTACGCCCGGCTTTTTGCTGCTCAGCCGGTCATCTCCTCCGCCAACTGCGTCAGAGGTACCGGTACCCCGATATCATAGCCCTGCATATAATCGATCCCCAGCGTGATGACCGCCTGACGTATTTCCGGCGACTCCACATATTCGGCCACCACCTGCATGTTCTTCATACGCGCCAGACGACAAATAGAGTCCACGACCTGGTAATCAAGACTGCTGGCAAGCAGATTGCGAATAAAACTGCCGTCGATTTTAAGAATGTCGACGTTCATTGTTTTTAACCGGGCGTAGCTGGCGTAGCCGGTACCAAAATCATCGATCGCCACCCGGCAGCCCAGCGCCCGCAGATGTTCTAAAGTCTGGCAGACCAGCTCGGGATTGCTGAGCGCGTAGTTCTCGGTCAGCTCGAAAATAATCTGCCATGGCTCAATGTTGTAGGCCTGCAGCAGCGCTTCGACCTCCTGAGGAAACTGGCTGCGGCTCAGCGACACCGGAGAAAGATTGATCGCCAGCCGCAGACCAGGCAGCGCCCGCCGGTTGGCGTCCATAAAGGCCAGCGTATGCTCAATAACCCACTGGTCCACCCGCGTGGACAGCCCAAACTCGTGCGCCACCGGCAAGAACTCGTTTGGCCCCGTTAGCTCACCCGACTCCCCTTCCATCCTCACCAGCACTTCATGATAGCGATCGCCGCGAATGCCCTGGATAGGCTGCGCCATCAGGACAAAATGGTCATGTTCCAGCGCTTTGAGAATGCGGTTCATCATCACGACTTTATCTTTCAGATCCTGCTGAACATGGCCCGCGCCGCGGCGCTGTAAATTTTCCGGATGGCCGCTGGCTAACGACATGTCGGCAATGGTGTTCAACTCGCCAAGCAGTAAATACAGATGCTTGACCGGCGAGCGAACGCTGCAATAGCTCATGCCGATCCGCGGCTGCAGGGGGACCCCGTCCCAGTGGAAACGGAACTGTCGCAGGGAGCGGTCAATTAAGTGAATGCGCGCCTGGTGCCCTTCGCTATTGAGACGGAACACTAAATCGTGACCGGCAAGATGATATACCGCTTCGTTGGGCTGCAGCAGCGTTCTCAGGTGGTTCGCCAGCATTTGCTTATACTGGATTCGCAAAAGTACCCCATAGTGGCGCCCCAGCAATTCAAGCTCAGGAATGCGCAGAAAACAGAGCGTCGACCAGCTCGTGCCGTTGAGCGCCCGGCTCAGCGCCCGCAAGTTCGGCATATGAACCACCGGGTCGAGGAAGGCCATCTGCCGGACGCGAGCGTAGATCAGCCGCTGCTGTGTCGCCAGCATCGCCGTATAGGCGACAATAAACGAGAATACCAGATAGCTTGATGACGTGATCGCCAACTGGGTGTTATAGCTTGGGTAAATTGGTAAGTAACGGTAATGAAAATGGATCACGGCAATCAGCACCGGCGTCCAGATCAGTGAGATAAAGCGATAGCCAAAACGCATGGCACCCCAGAGCATCACCGGCATCAGCAATGACAACGTATAATTCGTACTAAATATGGTGCTGCTATCATTAAGCGGCATCAATAATAGCCACAGTAGCAGAATTAATACCGTCGCCCAGCAAATAATTTCAATTCTTTTTATTTTTGGATCAATTTGTAAGCGAACCTGAGAAATAAAGCCGCGTAAATGAAAAGGATTACGAATGACCCGTAACACAAAATAACACAGCGGCATGCCGGTCAGGCACCCTACCATTAGCGCCTGAAAGGTGATTAATGAACGTAAACTAAATGGCGTAACGCCGGTCATTTCCGTTGTGCGCGGATGAAGTCCAAGATATTCGGCAATCTGTGACAAAATCAGAAAAATGCCCGAGGGGAGCAGCATTTGCCAGAACAGACGATGCGGCATCAGGCGGACGTTGCCGTGTGAGACCTGCTGACGCTGGGGGACAAAAATGCGGTAGCCGCCCCAGCAGAGCACGCAGGGGATAAGGAAATGGAACAGCACACCGATGGACTGCTCAAGCATCATGCCGTGGGCCAGAGTTAACAGCAGGCCAATAATAATGCCAGGGATCGCCGCCCAGCCAAAAAACATCATCAGGCTGAGCACCAGCGCCAGGGGAAGATAATACAAAAATACCATATGACCATTGAGCATGGTGTAGGTATTCGCCCATCTGGCGACCGGTAATAACAGCGCAGGCAGAACGAGCGGTAAAGCCCACCACTTGTCGCGATATTGTTGATAGTATTTTAATAAATTCATAGGTGCTCTACAGAGTGCCTCTGCTCCCGCGAGGCATATTCAGGCAGGCATCCAACCACCCATGCTGACCGCGTAAATAATAACGATACGGTAACGTCCGCTGATTTTAGTGGCCAAGAGAAGGAGACTATTGATATAAATCAACAAATGCTGACGCCAACATTAATAAATCTTATTTTTCCCGACATTTCACGGCTAATAAAGTGAGCATGTAAATACGACGATTATCTTATATAACATTAATTAATGTTTTCACTGCCGCACTTTTACATCTGCATCAATTGACCCCATCTCGTTCCTGTGCCTTAATACCCCCATCGCCCATCTTCGGGTATACTTCAAGGATCCTTTTGTGAGTCAGGCACCCAGTATGCGTAAACGACATCGATTTAACCGTCGCATGACCCGTATCGTACTGCTTATCAGCTTTCTCTTCTTCTTTGGACGCTTTGTCTACTCCTCCATCGGCGCCTGGTACCATCATCAGGATAAAAAAGCGTCGCAGGAGTCATCGCTCACCGTCGAGCCCTCCCCCCGCGAGTAATCCTTTGATTCTAATACTGCAAGCGCCACACTCCGCAGGCAGAGCCGCTCGCTGCTGAAGTACTGTCTTTGATGCGGTAATTTTGCCGTCGGCGATTTATAAGCGCACGGTATGCAGCAGGCGCAGCATTTCAGCGATACCTTTTGTCACAATTTTGTCCTGACGCATGACTACCGCCAGCTGTCGGTATAGCCGCGGCGCCAGCGAGTGTACGCGTAATCCGTCGCGATCCTCCACCCGCTCCACCGCCATGCGGGGCACGCTGCTGTAGCCCAGCCCTGCCCGCACCATGCGCTTAATCGCCTCGATGCTCCCCAACTGCATTACCGGCGTCACCGCCAGTCCCGCCGAGCGGAACCAGCGGTCAATCAGATCCCGCGTGCCGCTACCCGCCTCGAAGGCAATGAGCGGCTGCGCCTGCAGCTCGGCGGGAGTATAAACCGCCGGCATCTCCGTCTCGCGGCTGGCATAGATGGTCACGAACTCCTCATCTAACATCGCAGTCACCGCCAGACTGCGCCCCTGCACGGGCAGCGTGACCAGCCCGAGATCGAGCCGGTTTTCTTCCACCGCGCGGACGATATCCAGCGTGTTGCCGGTGGTCACCCCCACCGTCAGCAGCGGGTGCTGCTGACGAAGATGCTGCAGCAGCGGTGGAAGAAGATGAATGCAGGCCGTCGCGCCGGTCCCCAGCGTCAACGATCCATTAACCTCCTGACTGAATGCGCTGACCGACTGCACCGCGCTATTCACCGCCCGATCGATCTGCTCGCTGTGGGCCAGCAATGCCATTCCCGCCGCCGTCGCCTTGATCCCACGTCCGGTTCGCTCCAGCAGCCTGGTCTGTAAAAACTGCTCCAGCTGACGTACCTGCAGGCTGACGGCAGGTTGGGAGATCCCCAGCGCGTCGGCGGCGGCAGAAAAGCTGCCGCGCTGTACGACCAGCCGGAAGGTCGCCAGATTTCCCAGGTTCAGTGTTGTCATAAAAGTTTCTCTTATACCGCGCATAAGGTAGCCGCTCTGCCAGAACAATAGCCTGCCGGGTATGCTCAGGACAACTGTCTTAACGGAATGAAAAACCATGGAAATAAACGCTATTCCCCGACGCCTTGCCTTCACCGCGGGCGGTCAGCAACTCATCAACTGGGGGATCTCTTTTTATATGCCCGGCACCTTTGCCGGGGCTATCGCCGCCGACAAAGGATGGTCCTTGCCGCAGATCTATCTCGGCCTGACGCTTGCGATGCTGATGATGGCCGCTGTCTCCCCGTTCGTTGCCAGGCTGCTGGCTCGCTTTGGCGGAAGGCTGGTGGTCACCAGCGGTACCTTGCTGATAGCCGCCAGCTGCGCCATGATGTCCTGGCGCCCTTCGCTGGCCGGCTGGTACGGCGCCTGGCTGCTGACCGGCATCGGCATGCGGCTCTCACTGTATGATGCGCTGTTCGCCGCAGTGGTGAATCTGTACGGTCAGCAGGCGCGGAAAACTATCTCTCATATCACTCTCGCTGGCGGTCTGGCCTCTGCCCTCTTCTGGCCGCTGGGCGAGGCGTTATTAACCATCATGCCCTGGCAGAATGCTCTGCGGATCTATGCGCTGTTTGGCCTGCTGAGCGCATGGCTGAGTTATCAACTGCCTCGCCAGCGGCTCAGTTCAGCGGCGAAATCACCAGCCTCGCCAGCGACAGCAGAGGGCGACCGGCGTAACGGGGCGCGTTACGCGATCTTTATTGCGCTGATCACCTTCATCTCTAACGGTACCTCTACCCATCTGCCGGAGTTTATCAGCCACTTTGGTCTGCCGGTTGCCGTCGGTGTGCTGTGGGGATTCGGCCAGACCGGCGCCCGGCTGGGGGAAGTGCTGGCCGGTCCCCGGGTCACCTCACTCACGCTAACGCGTTTTACTGCGCTCGCCATGCCGCTCTGTTTTCTCCTTGGATTGAGCAGCACGACCTTTGCCGGATGCGCAGCCGGGTTTGTGCTGGGCTATGGCGCGATTAACGGGCTGGTGACGATTGTCAAAGCGACGCTGCCGCTGGCGCTGTTTAGCGCAGAAAGCTACGCCAGCCGCACGGGTCTCCTGCTGATCCCCGGGCAACTGATGGCAGCTGTTTCACCCTTTGCCTACGCATGGCTGAACCACCGGCTGGGCATTATCGGCGGAATGTGGGTGTCCACCGGGTTAACGCTGATCGTTGCCGGACTGGCGCTGGCGATGGTGCGCGGGGCGGGCAAGGCACAGCCGGGCAAATTTCCCGCCCTTCATCCGACGGCGGCAAAAAATGGGCCAGCTGAACATCTGCCGGAACCGCAAACGGGGAATTCACAGGGAAACCTCACCCTGCCAGATAACCTTCTGGGACGACGGGATTGAAGGGATGTCTAAAGTAAAAAACCCTCTGTAAAAACAGAGGGTTTCGTTTCATTCAGCTAACACCGGGGATGACTCCCACTCGATTGTAAATAGTGACAAAACCCTATTTATTTACAACCACTTAAAAACATATATCTGGGCAATACCACGAAAAATACCATGCCAAAATTAGCCGACTGAAAATGGCTTGTTCTGTCGATGCTTGCGCTCCTGGTCGGCAATCCCCGGCTGCAATGCCAGCTCGGCATCGCTCATACGCTCCAGCACGTCGCGCAGACGCTCAGTGCAGGCAACGGGCGGCGGCTCAAACTCATAGCCCGTCGCGATCAGCTCCGTCTCAATTTCCTGAGTGATGAAGAACGGCTCTGCGTAACTCTCTAGTTTCAATCCTCTCATGTCCTATCCTCTTTGTTTAGTATGGAATGAACATGTGCATAAGTCCCATCTCATTCGGAGTGATAGACGCTGGAAATTTTATCTGGTGCCTTGGCAGGCCACTAATGAAATCATGCCTCTCCGTTTGGTAGAAATTGCGCAAAATAAATTCAACAAACCAACGTGGTGTCACTGGCGCTGATACGGGAATACGGCAACCTTTTACATCGCCCAGCGTAAGATGGCTTTTGGGATGAACAGCATCGACATGAACACCTTCTCGCGCATCAAAATCAAAACGTAACGGAAATGGAACAATTCTGCGTTGAACAATCTCAATGAACAGTTCGTCGCGCATGTACGCATCCGGATCATCTTGAAATGGCAACAGACTTGGGGAAGGGTAAAAGGCAAGCCTGTGCTGTAGCAGAACAGCACCTTCCACTCGGTACATTATCTGAAGCAATGCGCCATCGACCAGCTTCATGTTGAATGAACGCTTATCTGCTAGCTCGCGATAAATCTCGGCGTATTCGATATCGCCCAATGCAATGGAGACATGCTCTGAACCGCTGAAGGTAACATCAACCATACGGCCATGCGGTCGAATCGCAGAAAAATTTGAATCATCACAAACGCCTTTTTCTATCAAATCAGAAATTAATCCATCAATATCTTTTTTGATAGCATTCGGGGTCAGCACCATAATTCATGCCCCCCCGAGGAGTTTTTTTAGCTTCTCGCGAGTTATGTCATCAAGGTCTTCCGGATGCAGCTCACCACTCTCCAAATCACCCAGCAGATCAGCAAGTTGACTCCTTCTTTTCTCAAGACGTTGCCGCTCTTGTGGTGACAAATCACGGTGAACAATGCGCAACTTGCTCAACAGGGCCTCACCTGGATATGTAAAATCCAAGACAAAGCCACTCTGTTTCAAAGCATTAAACTCCTCAATCAGCTCCTGCATACGCGGCCCATAACCTATCACACGTACCCATGCCTTACTCCGAGTGATCGCCGTGAAAAGGCGATTTCGCAAACTAGAAAGACCTGGACCGGAACCATTGCAATCCTGAGCATTGATGACATAAACCATGCCAGCCTCATTCCCTTTAGCACGGTAAATTCCAGTGAAAGTTACTGACGGAGTATCTGTTCGGAAGAATACGTCCGCATCCGTATCTACACCGGCCAAATGGGTCTGAACTCCCGCTTCGAAGAGCTTCCTACGGATTGGGCCAGTACTGCCACGAGCAGTTCGAGGATCTGAGTGAATAACAATGATGTCGTCGTGGCGAAGTTCGTCCACTGTCAAATTGCTCTGGATCTGCTGAACTAACCATGCGTTCTGTTGCGCCTCATCATCAAACTTGATGAATTGGACGAGATCGTTAATATCTGAATGCTCTTCCAAAAATCTCGGGCTAGTTTCCGTTGTACGTTCAAGAACGATATGCTGACCCTTCGCCAATTGCCCACTCTTAACCTTGTATCCGATCTCTTCCCATAGCGCCGGATAGTCGAACATCTGGACCAATCCGGTCGGAGCTCCTTGCGGAGCTTCTCTGTAAATGCCGAAGCCAAGACCGTGGGCCGACACCAACACAGGACGAGAGTTTCGGTAGCATTTCTGCAGAATCACATCTCGCCTACGGTCATCACCAAACGTAACTAGAGGCCGTCCAGCCGCATCATTGCCAAAAATTTCTTCTGGCGGAGGAAGAGAAGTTCCAGAGAGGTTCTGAAGCTCATCGTAGGCGTAAACTAATCGCTTTGGCGGCTTCAGCATTGAATAACAAAGTTTCAAGAAACTGGGGGCAAAATCTTGCGCTTCATCCGCAAGAATCACGTCGTAAAGATGCGCAGCATCAGAAGCATTTGCCAGTGCAGCCTGGCAAGCTCCATCAAAAGCTCGCTCATTTCCTCCAAATCTGCCAGATGCGTTCCTGAAATCTAAAAACTCTGTTCCCGTTGCTCGGCAATATTCATAGTAAATACCATCCCTAGCATCCCCACCTGGAGCCCCCCAGGCATTGATAATACGAATCTTCGTCCAGTCTGGCTCTTCACCACTCTGTTCTATGCAGAAGTTATTAATTAAACGGCGAAACTGCCCTTTCAGAGAGCGGGTATGGAAAGTTACAGCAATGCGCCAATCTGGGTACTGCGTATGCAAATAGGCAGCCTTGAGCGCCAGCACAATGGTTTTTCCAGATCCAGCCAATCCTCGAATACGCTGAACGCCATCCACTGTCTCAATAACAGCTTTATTCTGCCGATGATCGAGCGTCGCAATGGAATCTTCTAGACGCTTGAGCTTAGCTCCTCGCGAATCTAAGCGATGAACCTCACGCTTAGAGCGACTTTTCCTAATGCTGCTGAGGCTCTCGATAGCCGAGAGCGTCATCCTGTATAGATCATTATTCCCATTGACCCAATTCAGTTCGTTAAGAGCAGCAGCAAGGCCGTGCTCATTCACGAGGGGATAGTTCTCTACGGCTACAGCCTCTATATTATTTATTCCTGGAGCAAATGAAATCACTGACAGTGGCACCAGCAACTGACGCCCCTTGACCAGCTCACGGTGCAACTTCAATCGCGCTTCAATCTTGTTTGCCAAATCGTCCTGACGTTCTGCATACTCACCAACGTCTGGCCCTTCGATCAAATCGAATAAAACAATGCCCTTCGATGGGCTCACCAAAGTAGCATCAATCGAATATTTTCCATCTGGCGTAGCGATCAACGGATAGCCTGTAAAGACGTCACCCTGTAAGTCCCGCAATATCTCGAGACTTTGCTCCAAGGCGTCGGTAGCAACCGGCTTCTTGTTTACACCACGCGTGATATTCAATCTTTCAGTCATTATTTCCAATCCTCATTGGCGCGGCGTAACAATACCGACGTACTTGTAAAGGGTGGTGCGAGAAACATCATAACGTCGAGCCACCTCGGCAACCCGCATGTCAGGATCGCGCAAAAGTGCCTTGATCTCCCGCACCTGTTGATCATCCAGCTTAGGCTTACGACCACCGGCCCGGCCACGAGCACGAGCTGCGATCAGACCAGCTTGCGTCCGCTCACGGATCAAGCCGCGCTCGAACTCGGCCAGCGCGGCGAACACATGAAATTGCAGCTTGCCCGAAGCGCTGCCCGTCTCAATCTTCTCGGTCAGACTCTCGAAATACACGCCACGCTTCTCAAGTTCCGCCACTATCTGCACCAAGTCGGGTAGGCTGCGCCCGAGACGATCTAACCGCCAAACCACCAGGGTGTCCCCTGCCCGAAGCGCCTTGCGACACTGTTCAAGCTCTGGTCGAGCCGTGTTCTTGCCGCTAGCCGCTTCTTCGTAGATAACGCCGCATCCGGCCTGCTGAAGCGCATCGCGCTGCAGGTCTAGGTGCTGATCGTCGGTCGATCCGCGAGCGTACCCTATACGTTGATTCATGGACGCAACCAGGACATTGAAAACTTGACGGTTATGTTAACACTTACAAGCGATTCTCACGACGAAAAATTGCGATACTTTCATTTGTTCAGAAAAGCACCGCTTTCCGAACATGACGGTTGCAACGATACACCACCAGTAGGGCCGAGACTGGTCCCTGATGAGAAGTAAAAAGGCGGCCAGTGGCCGCCCTCCTTCATTTGCGCATTACCTCAAAACATCATTAGCCACATGCTTGACGTAGGGACCTCATAGCTTCCTAAAATCTGCCCTAGTCGCCCGGCCCGTTTCGGCGCCATCCAGTCCCGCAACATCTACCGAAGCCGTGGCCATCTGTCGCAACAGAATGGCTAGCTCGGCCGGGTTGCCCTCGCGGCGGACCTCGGTCAGCAGCTCTGCTGCATAGAGCGGATCAGCGCGGAAGCACTCAGCCATCGCCGTGTCGTGCGATCTGTCTTTCATTTGGTGCCGTCCTCCTTTCCCCGATCACAATAAAGCATGCGGTAATCCAAGACAATTTCAGCGCCTCGCTTTGGATTGCACAATCCAAAACGCAGCCCGCAAGCTAGCAGTGCCCGGCCGGTGCGGGCCCGCCGTGAGTCGGCTTGAACGTAAGCGGCAGACCAAGCGCTTGGGTGACTTTCACCACGGTTGCGAAGTTCGGTCGCCATCGCCTGAAAGGGCCTTGTCCAGTCCTTGGCGGCTCATTCCCACGTCGCGGGCAAGCTGGCTGAGATTGCGGGTGCGGGCCAAGTCTCCAAGCGCCGCCGCGATCAGTGAGGGGTCGCCGTCCTCCATCACGGCATCCAGATAGGCCGTAATATCGGCCTCGGTCTTGAGATAGTCCGCTGTGTCATAGCGGCTGAATTTGACTTCCATCGTGGTCACTCCGTCCACTGCGCTGCAATGGTCTTGGCTATGGAGATGTCCCGCTACTGGCTACTCTTGTCGCCCCCACAAAGCAGCACCACCACCAAGGGGCCGCACAACCCGGCCATCCTCGAATAAGTACCAAAAGCGAAAAACCGAAACGGCCCGCATGGGCCGTTTGTCATTTCCGAGTAAAGACGATAGCACTCATCTGCTCTCGAATCCCTACCTGCAATTCGCGGAAATCGATCATCATCCGCTCGACGTCTATGGGTTTTGCACCTTGACCGCGCTTTTCCGCGAGCCAGAGTTTCAATAGGCCAGCTACCCGGCCAAGATCGCCATTCAGCTTCACCAACTCGCGCACTGCCTCAAGATCGGCCCGTGCTCCGACCGGTCTGTTCAGACCAACGGCGCGCAAGTAAGCGGAACGAGACAAGCCAGTTTGGTCAGCTAGCTCTGTAATGGCAGCTTTTTCCTCATCCGTTACCCAGACCTCTATGGGCTTACCACGCCGCCGCGCCGCCGTATCTTTTGGTGCCATCACTTCGCTCATGATGATCAACTCCTATTGTGGACAATTACACACTTGAACGCGGCAGCGTCTGTGTGCCTCGCAGAGCAAGATGCCGTCGAGCCGCAGGCGAGTAAGGGGCGGTGGTGGATGGGGACGGGCTTGCCCGTACCCGTACAACACACATCTTGCCGTACTGCTTCATGCGATTCTATGCGACTAGAGCAGAATCGCCAGTAAAATATGGCGTAATCGCGTACATTCGCGCTAATTCGCATACATTCGCGTAGCATCGCATTAATCAATTCTTCTAATCGCATAGAATCGCATACATTCGCATAAAAACGCGTTTCCGACTGAGTTCATGAGCATCAAGGACGGACTGACACCAAAAGGAGGGGGCTTTGAGAGGCCATCAGCTAGGCCAGCCAAATCTAAGTCTTGTAAATCGCTCGACCCGGGTGAGAACATAGCCTCCGTTTACGCGCTTTTTTCGAAACTCGATCATCAAGAAACAACGGAGTAATCATGGCACGAAAAACCCTCGCAGAGCGCCGTTCTGATGCCCTTTCGGAGCTTGAAATGGCGAAAGCCAGATTGGCAAAACTCGACAATGAGGCAGCCGAAAGAATCGGAAGAATTGCAATAAAGTCAGGATTGGTTAATCTTGAGCTTACGGACGATCAAGTCCGAGAAGAATTCGACAAAATCGTGGAAAGGATTAGCAAGGGGAATTGATCATGAAGACAGCTCACCGCATCAGCGCATTGGCCAATCAACTCAACGAACTGCAAGCCTGCCTCGGTCGAGCCAGTGGACGGCCTAGCAAGAGCGTTATTGAAGCCCAGCGCATAGCGGCCGAGCTGGCTTCTTCACTCGAAGATTGGCACCTTGAAACGCTACACATCCCTGAACCGGAGCGTGACCTTTATCGCGCACAGAATCCCTATTACGCTGCCCACTGACGCCGCGCACCGCCTTATCAGAAGCTCACTTCGGTGGGCTTTTTTTTGTCCGCAAAACGTATCAAACCGGACAGCCGAGCCCCTTTCACGCGTCAAGAAAAACGTGATCAAAATCATAGCGTTGAGAAACAATCTCGTGAAGATTGACGGACAGTTTACGGACATAAATCATTGAATTCTATGCGGATACAAGATTATCCGCATATTTAAAACCGCTCCATATCGGTCAATAATCAAACCTCAGACGATGACAAAATGAGGTATTCGGTATGGAAATGGAATCGCAAAAAACGTCGGCTTACGCCGCCCGAAAATTCGGTCGAGGCGCGGCGCTCGCTCTAGCAATGGCGAGCGCAGGCCTTGGTGTAAGTCTCTACATGGCACCGGCTCCGGCCTATGCCATCTACTGCTCGAACTGCTCTACGTTCTATCAGCAGATGTACGAATACGCCGAAGCGGTGAATACGCAACTGAACACCGCGCAGCAGTTGCAGACGCAGATCCAGCAGTACGACAACATGATTAAGCAGGGCATGTCACTGCCCAGCCGCATGTTCAACACCATCACTGGCGACCTCCAGCGCGTGGCCAGCGTCTACAACTCGGCGCAGTCGCTCGGCCGCAACATCAGCAATCTGGACGAACAGTTTCGCCAGCAGTTCAAGGGCTATGACAGCTATCTGAACTCGATTGGCCAAGGGCAAAACAACATGCCGCAGCGCTATCGGGACTGGGCACAATCCGGCTTCGATAACGCCCGCACGGCCATGCAGGCCGCTGGCGTGAATACCAGCACATTCGAGGATGAGAACGCGATGCTGGACCAGTTGGTAAGCCGTTCACAGTCGGCCGTTGGTCGCCAGCAGGCCATTCAAGCAGGGAACGAGATTGCGGCGCAGAACGTGCAGCAGCTCCAGAAGCTGCGCGATCTGGTGGCCACACAGATCACCCTGCAAGGCAACTACATGGCGCAGCAAAACGAACGACAGTCCGTTAGCGATGCCTCCGAACAGCAATTCCGCAGCCGTGAAAATACACGCGGCCCGTCTGAGGGGTTCTAACCATGATGATTTCTAAGGCGCTGATTGCCGCCCTCTGTCTCGTCTCGGCCCTTGGTGGGTCGGCACTGACGGCCGTGGTCGTCACGAACGCCGCCGCGCCGGAATGCGCAGCGGGCGGCAATGGCCATCAGGATGACCAATTCCGCAGCCGCCCAAACACTCGCGGCCCGTCTGAGGGGTTCTGACTATGCGACGTTCAACCGTTTACGCACTTGTCGGCGCGGTGCTCTTGCTATCCGCAACTAGTGCGATGGCTGCCGGGGTCGATTTGGCGCAGAGCAACACGTCTATGAACAGCCTTCTGCGGCTGATTCAGAACGCTTCAAACCAATGGGCACCGCGCCTGCATGATTACGCCTTGTGGCTCTTGGGATGCCTTGCCGTCATCCAGTTAGTTTGGACTTTTGCTCCTTTGGTCATGCGCGGGGCTGAACTGGGCGACATCCTCCATGAACTGGTGAAATTCATCCTCGTGATAGGGTTCTTCTATGCGATGCTCGATCACGCGACCGAGTGGGGCGGGGCCATCGTCAACAGCTTCCGGCAGGCCGGGGCGCACGCGGCAGGGTTGGGTAGTGCGGAACTGATGCCGGGGGATATGTTCTCAACTGCTGTGGACTTTTCCCGGCAGGTGCTGACGGCAGGTGTTTCGATGTTCAGCCCAATCACATCGGTTGTAGTTGCCGTATCTGCATTGATCGTCCTGATGTGTTTCACGTTTATAGCGGCTCTGGTGTTCGTGACGCTCGTAGAGGCCTACGTCATCATCAATGCCGCCGTCCTGTTCATGGGTTTCGGTGGCTCTCAATGGACACGCGAATATGCACTGGCTCCCATTCGCTATGCCGTTGCGGTAGGTGCCAAGCTATTTGTCCTGACTCTGATTGTGGGTCTGATCATGCAGGTTTCCGCAGAATGGTCGGCAGCCTACACCAACGACGAAGCGTCGTTGATGACCTTGGTCGGCCTGTCTTTGGTGTGCGCCTACCTGACCAAAACCATCCCTGAACTGATCGGCGGCATGATTAACGGCACGTCGATGGGCGGCGGCTCTGCAATTGGGGGCATGGCCGCAGCCGGTGCAGCCGGTGCGGCGGCCGCAATCGCTACTGTTGCAACAGCTGGGGCAGCAGCCCCGGCTGCTGGAGCACTAGGGGCCGCGGGAACTGGCGGAGGCGCTGCCAGTGCAGCGGGTGGTGGACTGGCCTCCGCATTGAACGCCAGCATGGCAGGCGGCAGTACCGCAGGGGGCATCGGTGGTGCGACGGGCGTCGGCAGCGCTGGAATTGGCGCAAGCACAGGAGGGGGCAGCGGTGCGACCGCAAAGGCCGTAGGTTCTCGCGTCGGGGGTGGTGCCGCGTCAGGATCGGCGAATCCAGTGTCGGCGGCCGCTTCGCCTGCTAGCCAAGCATCAGGCAGCGGCTTGAAGCAAGCCGCCAAACAGGCCGGAAAAGCTGCGAAGGGTGGTGACGACGATATGGGTCAGCAAGCCGTCGCGCAGCAACGGCAGATGACACCAAAAGAAGGGACTGGCGGCAACGGCAAGGCTGTTGCGCAGGGCGCCAAGGTGGCCACACGGACGCTTGGCGTGCTGGGCGCTATCAGCGTACCCGGCATGGAAAGCTCCCACGGGCTTTCGCTCGGGGGCACCGGATCTCCCCCTCCAGTCCCCGGCGGTGACAGTCCAACGCCTGATGACGGCGCTGAGCCGACTGCACAAGCGGAATCCAACATTATTCGTCCGGCATCGGACACCACTAGCACCGGAGACGTCGGCGCGCTCAATGTGCCCGGCATGGCTTCTAGTGTTAACTCTCAATCGGAGACGTAATCATGATGAACGATATATTTTTTGGCCTGATGATGCTCGGCGGTTTTTTTGTTCTCGGTATTGGTATGTGGGCGCTTGGCCAATGGCTGCGACGCAAAGGCTTCGGCCCGCAGCTCGATGAACTGGATAAGCAGTACACGGCACTACAGCATCGTGTGAACCGATTGGCTCTGCCTGCCGCTGCGCATTTCTACGGCGGCATGGGTATGCTTAATCGCATGCCACTTTTCGGCAGCAAGAATCAGGTGGTACTGGTAGAGCGTGTGAGAATGGCCATCCTTCAGATGGAAGAGGAAGAACGGCAGCGAGGCAGGGTCACCAATCGCTGACGAGCACAGCCAGTTCCATCACCCACAACCCCGCCTAAGTGCGGGGTTTTGTTTTCCTGCCGCAGCTTCTCCGTCTATTACACACCGCAAAAACGGCCTGTATCGCGCTGTGAGAAGTTTTCACACATGACAGCCACAAAACCATTCCGAGACTGAAAAGACGCCGCCACGACCCATGCAGGAGGGATTTTGGACGCTTTCGCAGGCCGTTAGAGGCCTTGTGCCGGTTTTGGCCCTGCCCTTCCCTTTTTGGTGCCTGATCGTCTTTTTGCCGGTTTCAACGGATCGACCAGGTGCTGCGACCGGTGGGTAATCCACGGAACTAGCCGCGTCGGCGACGGCAGGCCCGCCCTACCTTTTTTGGTGCCCAACGGCCGTAGGCCGACCAAGAGCAGCAAGCGATGAGCTGCGCCATCAAGGCGCGGCGCTTAGCGCGCATGGTAGAAGTTCCTTAGAACTTCTTAGACCGGAATTCCAGAGAACGGCCGCAGACGAGACGGCACAAGGGTTTGCGCCCATGTTTGAGGCTTCGCGGATTGCCACCTGCGCCGGGGGTGGTTTCCACCTACGCCGGGGGTGGTTTCCACTTGCGCCGGGGGAGGGTAATTCAATTCGGCGTCCAATCTGACAAGGAGGACGGTTCTCGGTCGGACTGACTTGTGAGTCCGTACATTCCGGCGGGAGGCGTTTCGTGCTCGCTTTCAAGAAGTGGCAGCACCTTGGGGCGGCCGACCAACACCAGCCCGCTGCTGGTCTGGTCGATGGCCCAGCCCATTCCATCTTGCAGGCCGCATGTGCGCTCTGCGATTTCATCCAATGCCGCTCGCAGCTGGCCGCGCCTTTTACTGCGGTCCGACGCGGAGAAGCGCTCCCATGCCACTAGGCCCCAGACGTGAGGCGCAAGGGTGTCGAGGTGTGCTCCATTGCCGTTCCCCAGCGCTCGGCCAAGTCGGATATTCGAGCATAGCCAGCAGTGCAGCAGCTTGGCGACCTCCGTTTCCAGTGCGTTCCGCTCGAACAACGAGACTCGGACATGCTGTCCGTGAAAAACCGCGCCCGTCAGGCGAGGATTGGCGGCGACATAAATTTCCCCGCTCTTATGGTTGAAGCTAAGCGAAATAAGGTTGCAGGCCCTATCCCACCCCGTTTCCCTATCGATTTCCCGAATTTGTGTTGCCCGCAGCCGGTTGAGACTCTTTTTCGCTCTTGCAAGCGCAGCTCCACTTTCGGGGTCTCGATATCCGGCGTCGATCAGGAGGCTTCGCAGACTGGTGCGCTTGGTCGCCAACGGTGCGCCTTCGTCTCGGTTAAAGTCCAGCGCGAGGCGCAACTGTTTGCTGACAGGCCCGACTGGGGTAGCTTCAATTACAAGGCGCTCTATGCCAAGCTGAGCAGTCAATGCCAGCAGGATCGATTGATCATCGGCTCCAAGCTGCTCGAAGCCTTGAAAGCCGATTTCGAGCCTACCGAAGCGGCGCGGCTCCACGAGCAAACGTCCGCGCGGCTTGCCCTTCGTGGGTACGAATAGTCCGTCGAACGCATGGGCAGGATCGAGCCGAGCGTAAGCCGGTCTAATATGCGGCTGCGGCATGGCCCTTGCCTCGGGTCCGATCCGCACCCTCTTGCTTGGCGTCCAACAACTCCACCGGCAGCAACACGCCGCCGTCATGACGTTGATACCAACGATCGTCGTCAATTTCGGCATAGTTCTGTTTGCTGACACCAAAACGGACAAAGAACTTCCGGCGGTCTTCCCCGATAGGCTGTCGGTCATAGGCGCGGTCCGTATGGTTCTGCGCTTCTTTGTCAGTCATTTTCGCGACGAACCCGCACCATCTGGGATTATCGACAAGAGCCGAGGCACCACGTACTGCCTGCTGCTGATCGGCCTGCCCGTCGCGGGCGCTGCCTTTGCTGACATGGTGCAGATAAAGCACTGACGCTTTAGTAATGGTCGCAATTTCCTCAAGCATGGCGACAAGCCGGGCCATATCGCCGTTGCTATTCTCATCAAGGGTATGAATACGGCTCAATGTGTCCAGAACGATTAGCCGAGCGCCTTCGCATTGCTTGATTATCTGGGACCGTTTATTTTTCTTCGTGACGTCCATTAGTTTTCCCATGATCGGCACGACCATGAGGTTTTCTATGATGGCTTCGCGAGCTTCTTGACCGAGGTGTTTGCCAACAGAGTGAATTCGCCCAATCAGTGCTGGCTTGGGGTCTTCTCCGGCGTAATAGACGACGCGGCCAGCTTTCGCAGGTGCAAGCCCTACCAAGTCACCACCGGCCGCTCTGCTTTCAACGGTTGAAGCACAGGCAACCGACATTGCCGCTTCCAGCGCCCAGAAGCTCTTACCCGTGGCTCCGGGAGCCACCAACGCGCCTACTGTGCCAGCAAGGAAGCCCGGCCAAATAAAGTCTAGTGCGGGCGGTTCGTTCTCGAACGCTGCCCGTAAGTCAATCAAGTCCATCGCCACAATTCAGGCCCCCATTCCGGGGCGAGGGGCCGGGCTGGAATGTTTGCACGCATCAATCCATGCCTCAACCTCAGCCAAATCCCACACGACCTTGCGGCTACTGAGTGCAATGCGCTGAGGGAATTTCCCCTGCTTTTCAAAGTTGTAGATCGTGCGCTCGCACAGCGGAATCATCTCCAGCAGCTGCTTTTTGCTAATGAGAACTTTACTTGCTCTCCTTAATTCTTTTTTCACACCTAATACCTCGTTTTGTCATCAACCGACGTTTAATTATTGCTACACAATTCCGGAAAATTCCAGCACTTAGATGATGTTTTTTCCTGCAAAATCAATGACTTAACCGTCCGGCAAACGTATAGTTTCGGGACAGAGATATTCGCCCAATCTCTTGTTTTTCCGGAAGTTTTCTTAAGGAAATTAGGAGAGAAAGATTGTCCAACAAACGTCTATTTCGGGACAAAAAAATGCCCACCAAAGTGGGCATTTCGCGACAAAATGCAGGTCTCAAGGCTCCGAATCAGTCCTTGAGGCGGGGCTTCCTGATTGTCCACTCATCGATCATGTCCGCCCAATCCTGAAGCATTGCCCGGCGCTGATCGCGGTACTCGGCCTTGTTGTAGACGGCGCGAACCCCCTTCTGTTCGTGCGCAAGGCACTTCTCGATCCAGTCAGTGTTATAGCCCGCCTCATGTAGAAGCGTGCTGGCTGTGCGCCGCAGGTCATGCGGTCCGAACTTGCCAAGCGACTGCCCTTCCTTCTGGGCCAGACGATAGGTCAGCGTGAGCACCTGATTGAGCGTGGCGCTGCTCATCGGCAAGTCCGAGTCATAGCGCGATGGCAGCACGTACTCCGAGCCGCCCGCGAAGGTTTTCAGAGCGATGAAAATGTCGAGCGCCTGCCTAGACAGGAACACCAAATGGGGGTTGCGGCGCTTCATCCGCTCCTTGGGGATTGTCCAAAGCGCTTCGGTGAAATTGATCTCGCTCCACGTTGCGTTAGTCAGTTCGCTTTTGCGTACCATCGTCAGCAACAGCAGCTTGGCGGCCGCCCGAATGGAAGGCGTGGTGCCAATGCGCTCCATGTACTGGTACATCAAGCCGATTTCATCGGGCGTCAGTGCTCGATCTCGCGGCTCGAACTTGGCGATGGTCGAGGGGCGCACCAGATCGGCCGGGTTTTCGACCTTCTGGCCGCGCTCGATGGCCCAGCGGTAGACCTGCAAGACGATCTCTCGCGAATGCACCGCTGTTGCCGGTGCGCCTCGTTCTACGATGGCGTCTGTCAGCGCTCGCAAGTCCTCATGGGTAATCTCTACCAGTTTTTGGTTGCCAAATTTCGGCTTTAACTCGCGTTCGTAGACCGAGCGGCGCATGTCTCGGGTATTGGGCGCCATCTGATAGCCGCGCAACCATTTCTCGGCCCACGCGCCGAATGTCTCCGCATCCTTGACGCGGGCTTTGTCCCGCGCCTTCTCCTTGGCTGGAGATTTCCCTGCGGCGATCATCTTCTTGGCTTCGCCCAGCCGTTCGCGGGCTTCCGCTAGCGTGATCCCTCCGACACCGTAACGGCCGAAGGTGATGGTCTCCTGCCTGCCGTGGATCGAGTAGTTGTAGCGGAATGAAATCGAACCCGCAGGCGTGATGGCCACGTAGAGGCCGTCACGGTCATTCACTTTATAGAGCTTGTCCTTTGGCTTGAGGTTGCGCAGCTTGGTATCAGTCAGCATGGTCGGGTTGGGTTTCCTCTCAAAAATACCATGCTCAAAAAGCCCCACATATCCTCAAAAAACTTCTTTCAGGACAATTGGTTACATAAATTCGATACCATGAACACCCCATCAGAGGCGGCATGGTATCGAGTGCCGAACATGGCATCAGGTTCAAATCGTACCATCTACCATGCCATAGAAACGGGGTGCTTGGCGATGCATAAATTTGCCAGACAGTGCCACGCCAAGAACGAAAAAAGCCCGCAATTACGCGGGCTTAGGGGTGTTTTAATGCTCTTTGGTGCCAATCTATGCCAGACGCGGGATCATTCCCACTCAATCGTTGCTGGCGGCTTACCGCTGATGTCATACACCACGCGGGAGATACCGTTCACTTCATTGATGATACGGTTGGAGACGCGGCCGAGGAAATCATACGGCAGGTGCGCCCAGTGCGCGGTCATAAAGTCGATGGTTTCCACCGCACGCAGGGAAACGACCCAGTCGTATTTACGGCCATCGCCCATCACGCCGACGGAACGAACCGGCAGGAACACAGTGAACGCCTGGCTGACTTTGTTATACAGGTCAGCTTTGTGCAGCTCTTCGATGAAGATAGCGTCCGCACGACGCAGCAGGTCGCAGTACTCTTTCTTCACTTCGCCCAGCACGCGCACGCCAAGGCCGGGGCCCGGGAACGGGTGACGGTAGAGCATGTCGTACGGCAGGCCCAGTTCCAGGCCGATCTTACGCACTTCGTCTTTGAACAGCTCACGCAGCGGCTCAACCAGGCCCATCTTCATCTCTTTCGGCAGGCCGCCCACGTTGTGGTGAGATTTGATGACGTGTGCTTTACCGGTGGCGGAAGCGGCAGACTCGATAACGTCAGGGTAGATAGTACCCTGCGCCAGCCATTTGACGTCGTCCAGCTTCAGCGCTTCTTCGTCGAACACTTCCACGAAAACGCGACCGATAATTTTACGCTTCGCTTCCGGATCGCTTTCACCCGCCAGCGCGTCGAGGAAACGCTGCTCGCCTTCAACGTGAACAATGTTCAGGCCAAAGTGGTCGCCGAACATCTCCATCACCTGCTGCGCTTCGTTCAGGCGCAGCAGACCGTTGTCCACGAATACGCAGGTCAGGTTTTTGCCGATAGCGCGGTGCAGCAGCATCGCGGTCACCGAAGAGTCCACACCGCCGGAGAGACCGAGGATCACTTTGTCGTCGCCAACCTGCTGACGGATACGCTCAACGGCGTCGTCAATGATTTTCGCCGGGGTCCACAGCGCTTCGCACTGGCAGATGTCGCGCACGAAGCGCTCCAGCATACGCATTCCCTGACGGGTGTGGGTCACTTCCGGGTGGAACTGCACGCCGTAGAAGCGTTTTTCTTCGTTGGCCATAATGGCGAACGGGCAGTTGTCGGTGCTGGCGACGGTCACGAAGTCCGCCGGGATGGCGGTCACTTTGTCGCCGTGGCTCATCCACACGTCCAGCAGCGGTTTGCCGTCTGCGGTCAGGGAATCTTCGATACCGCGCACCAGCGCGCTGTCGTTAACCACTTCAACCTGCGCGTAACCAAACTCACGCTCGTTAGAACCTTCTACATGGCCGCCCAGCTGCATCGCCATGGTCTGCATGCCGTAGCAGACGCCAAATACCGGCACGCCGGCTTCGAACACATACTGCGGCGCGCGCGGGCTGTTCTCTTCGGTGGTGCTTTCCGGGCCGCCGGAAAGAATGATGCCGCTTGGATTAAATTCGCGGATCTGTGCTTCCGTGACATCCCATGCCCACAGCTCACAGTAGACGCCCAGCTCACGCACGCGACGCGCCACCAGCTGAGTATACTGAGACCCGAAGTCGAGGATGAGGATGCGATGTTTATGAATGTTTTCCGTCATTGACGCTAATTCCGAGGCAAGTGAAACAGAGTAAATAAATCGCCCGACGCAAGGTCGGGCGAAGAAATCAGGAGCCCAGACGGTAGTTCGGGGACTCTTTGGTGATGGTCACGTCGTGAACGTGGCTTTCCTGAATGCCCGCACCGCTGATGCGTACGAATTCAGCTTTGGTACGCAGCAGGTCAATGGTACCACAGCCGGTCAGACCCATACAGGAACGCAGACCGCCCATCTGCTGGTGAATGATCTCTTTCAGGCGGCCTTTATAGGCCACGCGACCTTCGATACCTTCCGGCACCAGTTTGTCAGCGGCGTTATCGCTCTGGAAGTAGCGGTCAGAGGAGCCTTTAGACATCGCGCCAAGAGAGCCCATCCCGCGGTAAGATTTGTAAGAACGGCCCTGATAGAGTTCGATTTCACCCGGGGACTCTTCGGTACCCGCCAGCATGGAGCCAACCATCCCCGCCGCCGCACCGGCGGCGATCGCTTTGGCGATATCGCCGGAGAAACGGATACCGCCGTCAGCGATAACCGGAATACCGGTCCCTTCCAGCGCTTCCACCGCGTCGGAAACAGCGGTGATCTGCGGCACACCCACGCCGGTGACGATACGGGTAGTACAGATGGAGCCCGGGCCGATGCCCACTTTCACCGCGCTGCAGCCAGCTTCCGCCAGCGCGCGTGCGCCTGCGCCAGTGGCGACGTTGCCGCCGATGATCTGCAGGTCAGGATATTTCGCGCGCGTTTCACGTATACGCTGCAGAACGCCTTCTGAGTGACCGTGCGAGGAGTCGATCACCAGAACGGCAACGCCTGCCGCTACCAACGCGTCTACGCGCTCTTCGTTGCCGGCACCAGCGCCGACCGCCGCGCCTACGCGCAGACGGCCCTGCTCATCTTTACAGGCGTTCGGTTTACGTTCTGCTTTCTGGAAGTCTTTGACGGTGATCATGCCGCGCAGGTGGAAGCTCTCATCCACGACCAGCGCTTTCTCAACGCGTTTTTCGTGCATCTTAGCGAAGACCACTTCACGGCTTTCGCCTTCACGAACGGTGACCAGACGCTCTTTCGGCGTCATGTAGACGCTGACCGGCTGGTTCAGATCGGTGACGAAACGCACGTCGCGGCCGGTGATGATGCCGACCAGCTCGTTTTCTTCGGTAACCACCGGGTAGCCGGCGAAACCGTTGCGCTCGGTCAGCTCTTTCACTTCACGCAGAGTGGTCGTCGGCAGGACAGTCTGCGGGTCGGTGACCACGCCGGACTCATGTTTCTTCACGCGACGAACTTCTTCCGCCTGGCGCTCGATGGACATGTTTTTGTGAATAAAGCCGATGCCGCCTTCCTGTGCCAGGGCAATAGCCAGACGCGCTTCCGTTACGGTATCCATGGCTGCGGAGAGCATAGGAATATTCAGACGAATGGTTTTCGTCAGCTGAGTGCTGAGATCGGCAGTATTCGGCAGAACGGTAGAATGAGCGGGAACGAGGAGGACGTCGTCAAACGTCAGGGCTTCTTTAGCGATACGTAGCATGGGCAATATCTCGACCAGGGTGGATAAATATTGCCGTGGCATTATACAGAGCGTAACCGATTGCATCTACCCTTTTTTGCAAATAATACTTGCCATCCCCTCTGAGCGCGTTACTATCGACTAAATAACCTGCTGATTTAAAGTTTGATCTTGCTCACATGTTACCCTCTCAATCCCCCGCAATTTTTACCGTAAGCCGCCTCAATCAGACGGTGCGTCTGCTGCTTGAGCGCGAAATGGGCCAGGTTTGGATCAGCGGCGAGATCTCTAACTTCAGCCAGCCCTCCTCCGGCCACTGGTACTTCACCTTAAAAGACGATACCGCCCAGGTGCGCTGCGCGATGTTCCGCAACAGCAACCGCCGGGTCACGTTCCGCCCGCAGCACGGGCAGCAGGTGCTGGTTCGCGCCAACATCACGCTGTATGAGCCGCGCGGCGACTACCAGATTATCGTCGAAAGCATGCAGCCCGCCGGCGAAGGGTTGCTGCAGCAGAAGTATGAGCAGCTGAAAGCGCAGTTAACGGCGGAAGGACTGTTTGAGCAAAAACATAAGCAGGCGCTCCCCTCTCCCGCCCACTGCGTCGGCGTCATCACCTCGAAAACCGGTGCCGCGCTGCACGATATTCTCCATGTCCTCAGGCGCCGCGATCCCGGGCTGCCGGTGATCATCTACCCAACCGCGGTCCAGGGTGACGACGCCCCCGGGCAGATTGTGCGCGCCATCGCGCTGGCCAACGCGCGCCAGGAGTGTGACGTACTGATTGTCGGACGCGGCGGCGGTTCGCTGGAGGATCTGTGGAGTTTTAACGATGAGCGGGTGGCGCGGGCTATTTTCGCCAGCCAGATCCCTATCGTCAGCGCCGTCGGCCATGAAACCGACGTCACGATCGCTGATTTTGTTGCCGACCTGCGGGCACCGACTCCCTCAGCCGCCGCGGAAATCGTCAGCCGCAACCAGCAGGAGCTGCTGCGCCAGCTGCAGTCCGGACAGCAGCGGCTGGAAATGGCGATGGACTATTTCCTCGCCAGTCGCCAGCGCCGTTTTACCCAGCTGTTCCATCGCCTGCAGCAACAGCATCCACAGCTGCGCTTGGCCCGCCAGCAGACCGCCCTGGAACGCCTGCGCCAGCGGATGCGTATCGCCGTGGAGTCACAGCTTAAGCGCGCAGAACAGCGGCAAAAGCGCACCGTTCAGCGTCTGAATCACTACAACCCGCAGCAGCGGATCCACCGCGCGCAGTCGCGGATCCAGCAGCTGGAATACCGGCTGGCGGAAATTATGCGTGGCCGCCTCAGCGAGCGGCGTGAACGGTTTGGCAACGCGGTGACCCATCTGGAGGCGGTGAGCCCCTTAGCCACCCTGGCGCGGGGCTACAGCGTCACCTCGGTGAGCGACGGTACGGTGCTGAAGCAGACAAAACAGGTCAAAACCGGCGATCTGCTCACCACCCGCCTGAAAGACGGCTGGGTCGAAAGCGAAGTGAAGCAGATCGCGCCGGTGAAAAAAACGCGGGCCAGAAAGCCTTCGCCCACTAAACCAGCGGAATAAATTCCACCCGTTTTTTCGAGATAAGGCCATGCCCATGCTGGCAAAAGTAATCCACCGCGCCGCACGCCTTCAGCACCTCCAGCGGCTGGTGGCATTCCGGGCAGCGGGCCTCAAGGGTAAATACCCTTTCGCACTGGGCGCAATGCGCGCTACTGCCTTTGACATCTAACGGCGCGTGGCACAGAGGGCAATCAAGTTCCATAACCATTCCTTTCAACGTTTATCTGCACCTATTTTATCATGTTCCGGGTTTAATGCGGGCCGCGTAATTGCTGCTGCAACCTGAGCAGCCATTCCACTTCCTCAAGCCTACGCTGCGTTAGCCCGGCCACGCTGTCCGGCGCCCGGATAAACAAATTATCCGCGCCGAGGATCTGCTCATCAAGACAGTGCGTATAGATCGCCCCGGGCCGGGTCCAGCGCTGCACCCGCTCGCCGTCCTGTAGCGTCACCACTTCGCCCTCAGGGGCGCGATCGAGGGTGATTACTCGCCCGTCCCGCAGTCCTATTCGCATTCCCTTTTGCCCGCCCGCGGAACCCGCGTATTTGTTGAGCCAGATATTGAGCGGGATAGTGCCCAGGGTTCCCTGCAGATGCGCCACCCCCTCGGCAGTGCTGGTATCCCCTGGAGCAATGTCATGGCCGAGGCGGTCTTTCGCCACCCGAAGGGAAAGGCTCAGCGCCGTATCGCCTCCGCTGGCGTGCAGGGTTTCGCGGAGCATCGCCAGGACATGGGTGCCGATATCAAGGATCACCCCATCAGGGTGACGCAGCTGCCGGGTATCCAGCTCCCCGGTGGCAAAATTGAGTGCGACCGGCTCACCAGCGCTGTTAAAGCCGCTTGGCTCCTGCAAATAACCTTCGATCCAGACGATATCCTGCGCTGACAGGTGCGGCGGAGGCAGGCCGCTGGCCTCCCCTTCCGCCCGCCACAGCGGGCCAGGAGCGTTCAGCGCAACGCCTCGCGCCATCCAGTGGTCAAGAGCCAGCACCCGCGCGGCCTGCTCAGTCGGCGCCAGCAGCGCCCGCAGCCGGGCGGCCTGCTCAAGGTTGGCCACGATCGGCTTTTCCACCACGATGCGGGAAATGCCGCTGGCTAACGCCCTCTCCAGTACGGGCAGATGCTGAAGTGATGAGGTGGTAATGAAGAGCGTATCCAGGGGTTCGGCCAGCAGCGCCGACAGCGAACTACAGCGCTGGATCCCCGGCAGCGCTCTGCTGCAGTCCAGGTCATAGCCCTGGCAGCGGTCGATGACGTCCCCCAGGCGACGCAGCGCCGGTAAATAGGCGGTTTCCACCACCGCGCCGAGGCCGATAAAACCAATCTGCATAGTAAGTCCACCTTTGAGCCGCTCTGTTCCCGGCGAAGTATCGCGGGATTATGGCGGAAGGTTTTGACATTTACCGGCATGGCGGCCACAAAAAACCCGCCGAAGCGGGTTTAATGATTATTTGCTTTTCTTGATGTGCTTGATCAAGCGCTTACGTTTACGCATCTGGTTCGGCGTCAGGGTGTTACGCTTGTTAGCGAACGGGTTTTCCCCTTCCTTGAACTGGATCCGGATTGGCGTGCCCATCACGTCCAGGGATTTACGGAAGTAGTTCATCAGGTAGCGCTTGTAGGAATCCGGCAGATCCTTGACCTGGTTACCGTGGATCACCACGATAGGCGGGTTGTAGCCCCCGGCGTGGGCGTATTTCAGCTTCACGCGACGGCCACGCACCAGCGGTGGCTGATGATCTTCCGCCGCCATGTTCATGATCCGGGTCAGCATCGCGGTGCTTACGCGGCGCGTAGCGCTGTCGTAGGCTTCGCGTACCGATTCAAACAGGTTGCCGACGCCGCTGCCGTGCAGGGCGGAGATGAAGTGCACCCGGGCAAAGTCGATAAAGCCCAGACGATAGTCGAGGGTCTCCTTCACCTGCTCCTTCACTTCCTGACTCAGGCCATCCCACTTGTTAACGACGATCACCAGCGAACGGCCGCTGTTAAGAATAAAGCCCAGCAGCGAGAGGTCCTGGTCGGAGATCCCTTCGCGAGCATCGATCACCAGCAGCACGACGTTGGCGTCTTCAATCGCCTGCAGCGTTTTGATCACCGAGAACTTTTCCACGACGTCGGTGATTTTCCCGCGCTTGCGCACCCCGGCGGTATCGATGAGCACGTATTCGCGCTCGTCACGCTGCATCGGGATATAAATGCTGTCACGGGTGGTGCCCGGCATATCGTAGACCACCACGCGATCTTCACCGAGGATGCGATTGGTGAGGGTTGATTTACCGACATTAGGACGCCCGACAATCGCCAGCTTGATCGGCAGATCCTGCGGATTGAAGTCGTCTTCCGGCTCTTCTTCCGCTTCGCCATTCTGCTCGGCTTCGAATTTCGCCCAGTATTCGGCGTCTTCATCCACTTCTTCCTGCGGATTAACCTCATCTACCCATGGCAGCAGGGCCTGCTCCAGCAGGCTGGTCACGCCGCGGCCGTGCGAAGCGGCAATCGGATAGATATCGCCCAGGCCGAGCGACCAGAAGTCCGCCATCGCCTGGTCGACGTCGATGCCGTCGGTTTTGTTAGCCACCAGGAAGGTGGGCTTTTCACGAGAGCGCAGGTGTTTAGCGATCGCGATGTCCGCCGGCATCAGGCCCGCGCGCGCATCGACCATAAACCGCACCACATCGGCCTCTTCGATTGCCAGCAGCGACTGCTCCGCCATCCGGGTTTCCACGCCCTCTTCCGTACCATCAATACCACCGGTATCGATACAGATGAATTCGCGGCCTTCGACTTCGGCCCGACCGTACTTACGGTCACGAGTCAGCCCCGGGAAATCCGCAACCAGCGCATCACGAGTGCGCGTCAGGCGGTTAAAGAGCGTGGATTTTCCAACGTTAGGGCGCCCGACAAGCGCGACCACAGGTATCATGTTAAATGCCTCATACAATCACTAAGCAACATCGTCTTAACGACGTTTTTAAAAAAGTCAAAACGGCCCCTGTCTGCCAGGGGCCGTTTCTTAATCACTCACGACAGCGGTAATTAACGCGTAATCGCGTACAGCGTACCGTCTTTCGCCTGGATCAGCAGTCGACCATCGGCAACCACCGGGTCGGTCAGGAAGCCGGAGCTGTCCACTTTCTGCTGCGCCACAAAATGGCCATCTTCCGGATTAACCCAGTGCATGTAGCCTTCGCTATCGCCGACGACCAGATTGCCATTATACAACACCGGCGCGGTCAGCAAACGGTGCAGCAGATCGCTTTGCGTCCACAGGGTTACACCGCCGTCGGTGGTCAGCGCCAGCAGGCGATCGTTCTGGTCAACCAGGTAGATACGGTTACCATCGACGATGAAATCATTCACCGAACCCAGCTCGCGTTTCCACATAATCTGGCCGCTACGCAGGTCCAGCGCGGTCAGGTTGCCGTTATAAGCCAGCGCATAAACCACACCGTTAACGATGATCGGCGTCGTGTCGACGTCGTTCAGGCGGTCAATTTCCGTCGGGCCGGTGGCCGTAGAAATACGCTGCTGCCAAATCATCTGCCCCTGCTGCATCAATACTGCACTGACGCGGCCGTTGTCGCCGCCGACGATCGCCGCGCCGTAGGCGGTCGCAGGCGCAGACTCGCCGCGCAGGGAGAGCGCCGGCATATCGAGGTTAACGGTCCACTTCACGGCCCCATCGGTCTCGTTTAGCGCCTGCAGCTGGCCGTTGCTGGTATGCACCAGCACCATGCCATCGCTCACCACCGGACGCGACAGCGCCTCGCCGGCGACACGGGTTTGCCAGGCCACGGTACCATCGCTGGTATTCAGCGCATAAAGCTGCGCTTTCTCGCTGCCGATATAAACATGGCCGCCAGAGACGGTCACCCCGCCAGAAAGCAGCGCTGGCGTGCGCGAGAACCAACCATCTTTCTCCGCCAGATTCACCGACCACACCTCTTTGCCGTCGTCGGCGTTCAGCGCTTTGACGGTGCCTTTACGGTCAGCAGCATACACTACGCCGTCGGCAAAGGCCGGATGAAGGTTAGAGTAAAATTCGCCGATACCATCGCCAACCGAGGTGCTCCAGGACGTGGACGGCGTAAACTGGTTTTCTACCGTCGGCAGCGGTGACATTTTCACCACATCTTCTTCGCTATTAAACAGCGAACACCCGCTCAGCAAGGTAACGGAAAGCAGCCCTGGCAACAGTAATTTACGCAATTGCATCGAGTCCCTCTCAGATGGACAAATTATTCATTTTCATACGCATCATTTCGCTGAGCGCAGGAGAAGCATCGCTTTTTACGCCAGCTTCCCACGCCGCACGGGCCCCTTGCTTATCGCCTTTGCTCAACAGAATTTCGCCGCGCAAATCGGCCACAATGGCGGTCCAGCCCTCACCTTTGATGCTGTCGAGGGTTTTCAGCGCCGCATCAGCCTGTTTCATTTGCAGCTGAACGCGGGCCAGACGCATACTGATAACCGATTTCAGATTATCATCAGATGCGGCCGCCAGCCCCTGCTGCAGCTGCTTTTCAGCGTTCGGCAGATCGTTCTGTTCAACAAAATGCTGTGCCAGCTCGAGAGAGGCGAAGGCGCCGTAGGTATTTTTATTGTCAGCCGCGAATTTCTCTGCCCCTGACAGCACTTCTGGCGTATTCGATTTCAGCGCGGAAGTCGCCTTCTCGTAAGCCAGCGACGCGTCTCTGGCGGTATCCTGCTGATGGGAGGTCCAGTAGCGCCAGCCAACCAGCGCGCCAATCCCTAAAATCACCCCGACCGCCAGCGCTTTGCCGTTTTCGGCAAAGAAACGCTTCAGCGCATCGACCTGATCGTTCTCGTTGTTAAAAGTTTCCACGCAGTCCTTCTCCTGACTAATAATTCCCGGGAGATTAACCCAGAAGTGTGCGCAAATGCGCGGCAACGCTCTCCTGCGTTACGGTAGTTTGCTCACCTGAGCGTAAATCCTTCACTACCACGTTTCCGTCAGCAATCTCTGATTCACCGACCACCAGCGCGACGCGCGCCCCCCACTTGTCAGCGCGGGCGAACTGCTTCTTAAAGTTGCCGCCGCCGTGGTTGGTCATCAGCTTCACGCCGGGCAGCGCATCGCGAACCTGCTCAGCCAGACGCATTGCAGCAGACTGAGTATCGGTCCCGGAGGCTACCAGGTATATATCGACAACAGGATCGGCTTTAAATTCCGGATTCACTGCCTGGACCAGTAAAACAAGACGTTCCAGACCCATGGCAAAACCCACGCCCGGGGTAGCGCGCCCGCCCAGCTGCGCAACCCGGCCGTCGTAACGACCGCCGGCGCAGACGGTGCCCTGGGAACCAAGGCTGGTGGTCACCCACTCGAACACGGTGCGGTTATAGTAATCAAGGCCGCGCACCAGGCGCTGGTTGACGGTGTAGCGGATCCCGGCATCGTCAAGCAGCGCGCACAGGCCGGCAAAGTGGGCTTTCGACTCTTCGTCAAGATAATCGCCGAGCGCCGGCGCGTCGTTGAGCAGCGCCTGAACGTCCGGGTTTTTGGAGTCCAGCACCCGCAGCGGGTTGGTATACATCCGGCGTTTACTGTCTTCATCCAGTTTATCGGTAAACTGCTCCAGGTATGCCACCAGCGCGTCGCGGTAGTTGGCGCGCGCTTCCAGCGAACCGATGGAGTTCAGCTCCAGGCTGACGTGCTCGGAGATGCCCAGCTCACGCCACCAGCGCGCGGTCAGCATAATCAGCTCCGCGTCGATGTCCGGGCCCTGCAGGCCAAACACTTCGGCGCCGATCTGATGGAACTGGCGGTAGCGACCTTTCTGCGGGCGCTCGTGACGGAACATTGGCCCGACGTACCACAGACGCTGTTCTTGATTGTACAGCAGACCATGTTCGATGCCGGCACGTACGCAGCCCGCCGTCCCTTCCGGACGCAGCGTCAGGCTGTCGCCATTGCGGTCTTCGAAGGTATACATCTCTTTTTCAACCACGTCGGTCACTTCGCCGATCGCGCGTTTGAATAACGGGGTCTGCTCTACAATCGGCAAACGGATTTCGCTGTAACCGTAGCTACCGAGCACCTGCTTCAGTGAGCCTTCAATGCGCTGCCAGAGAGCGGTTTCGCCCGGCAGATAATCGTTCATGCCACGGATGGCTTGAATGTTCTTTGCCACGTTTATTCTCTTTATATATACAAAAATGAACCCCGGCGCCTCGCGCCCGCAGGTTCAATCATACACGGGAAGCGTATCGCTTCCCAACACGTTATTTTGCTTCAACCTGTTGAACGTCAATCCGACGGGCTTCATCGAGCATCGAGGCTTTGGCGCGGATCCGCGCTTCCAGCTGGTCGATCATGTCGTTGTTGTCCAGGCGATCTTTACGCACGCCGTCTTCATACAGGCCGCTTTTCTTGTTGCCGCCGGTGACGCCAAGGGTGGAGACCAGCGCTTCGCCCGGGCCGTTCACCACGCAACCGATGATCGAAACATCCATCGGGGTGATGATATCTTCCAGACGCTGCTCCAGAGCATTCACCGTACCGATAACGTCAAACTCCTGGCGTGAACAGGTCGGGCAGGCGATAAAGTTAATGCCGCGGGAACGAATACGCAGAGATTTGAGGATATCGAAGCCGACCTTGATCTCTTCCACCGGATCCGCCGCCAGCGAGACGCGCAGCGTATCGCCGATCCCCTCGGACAGCAGTAGTCCCAGACCGATCGCCGATTTTACCGCGCCGCTGCGCGCGCCGCCCGCTTCGGTGATCCCGAGATGCAGCGGCTGATCGATCTGTTTCGCCAGCAGACGATAGGATTCCACCGCCAGGAAGACATCGGAGGCTTTAACGCTGACTTTAAACTGATCGAAGTTCAGACGATCGAGATGATCGACATGACGCATGGCGGATTCGAGCAGCGCCTGCGGCGTCGGCTCGCCATATTTTTCCTGCAGATCTTTTTCCAGCGAGCCGGCGTTGACGCCGATGCGGATCGGGATGTTTTTATCGCGAGCGCAATCTACAACCATGCGGATGCGCTCTTCGTTGCCGATGTTGCCCGGGTTGATACGCAGGCAGTCGACGCCATATTCCGCCACTTTCAGCGCAATACGGTAGTCAAAGTGGATATCGGCGACCAGCGGGACGTTAACCTGCTGTTTGATAAGTTTGAACGCCTCAGCAGCGTCCATCGTCGGAACAGAGACACGGACAATGTCCGCGCCTACGCGTTCTAACGCTTTGATTTGATTTACGGTCGCCGCCACATCGGTGGTGCGCGTATTGGTCATTGACTGAACGGCGATGGGAGCCCCATCGCCAATTGGCACATTACCAACGTAAATACGTTTAGATTTTCTACGTTGAATCGGAGCCTGGTTATGCATGAAAAATCTCCCGCGTTACCCGTCTGTTACTGCGCCGGTGATGATTCGGCATTGAGGGTCAGACGCGCAACCTGGTTAGTTCTGATAAAACGACTTAAATCGACAGGCTTGCCCAGATACTGGATCTGTACCGCGGCCGGGGCGCCAATTTTCAGCTTATACGGTGCCTGACCGCTCAGGTTCAGGTTACCGCCTTTACGCTGCAGGCCGCTGAACAGTTTTTTACCGGTGGCATCGCTCACTTCCAGCCAGCAGTCGGCGGAAAAGTTCATCACCAGATCCTGCGCCGACGCCGCCGGAGTCGTGACGTTCGCCTGATCGGTCGGCAACGGCGAGGCAGGGGTGGTAGCCGGAGCTGCCGGCGTCGTCCCCGCGGTCTCGACATTGGCCTGGGAAGGGGCCACGACAGCGTTATTATCCGCTGGCGTCTGGGCCGGCGCGCTGGTGGTCGGTGCGCTGGCGGTATCGGTTGGCGCGCTGTTCGCGGCGCTATCGGCGGTCGGGGCTGCAGGGGCGCTGGTATCCAGCGGCACGTTCTGGCTGTTGGCGTCGCCGCCGTTCAGCTCAGCGGAAGACTGATCGGCCATGGTCGAAATCTCTTCCTGCTGCGCCTTATGGTCTTGCCACCACCAGGCGCCGCTCAGACCGATAACCACAAACAGCACCAGCCAGGTGAAGCTCATCAGCCAGCCGTCGCGCTTTTTGCGGCGCTTGCCTAAAGAGAAACTCTGCATTGGCGCGACTTTCGCCGCGCGGATGGGCGCCTGCTTGGCCATCATCGGCAGCAGCTCGTCTTCTGGAATATGTACGAGGCGAGCGTAGGAGCGGATGTACCCGCGCAGGAAGGTGGAGGCGAGGTCGGCGGGGGCCTTATCGTCTTCAATATCACGAACCGTGGACACCTTCAGGCATAAGCGTTCGGCCACCGCTTGCTGGCTAAGTCCGAGTTGTTCGCGGGCGTGACGCAGACGCGCGCCCGTGGTGTTTGCTTCTTGATGATCTTGAGTGGCTTCAGTATTCATTCGCTACAACTACTGGTACGTGAAATTTAAAGTTCAGCGCGGGAAAAAGCCGGCGCCGCGAGACATCTGTGCTACGTCAGCCTCACAGTATAGGACTGTCAGCCGCGCGATCACAGAGACGAATCAAAATTGAATGCTAAGCGGTTGTTGTGCCGCTACATACTGCCTCAAAGTCGACAAAAACGCACCGTAATTATTAACCGAATCAGCGTATTTCGCCTGGCTATCGGCCATAAATATGACCCGTGCCGCCTGCGCTGCACGGGTCATCATTTGTCAGACCGCTTTTACGTCAATCGCTTCGCCCTGCATCCGCTTACGCAGCGTACGCTTGGTACGGTCAATGACGTCGCCCGCCAGCTGGCCGCAGGCGGCATCGATATCGTCGCCGCGCGTTTTACGCACGATGGTCGTAAAGCCGTACTCCATCAGGACTTTGGAGAAACGGTCGATGCGGCTGTTGGAGCTGCGGCCATACGGCGCGCCCGGGAACGGGTTCCATGGGATCAGGTTGATCTTGCACGGCGTATCTTTCAGCAGCGCCGCCAGCTCATGGGCGTGCTCGGTGCCGTCGTTGACGTGATCCAGCATCACGTACTCGATGGTCACCCGGCCCTGGTTGGCGTTGGACTTCGAAATATAGCCGCGCACCGAGTTGAGGAACGTCTCGATGTTGTACTTTTTGTTGATCGGGACGATTTCGTCGCGAATGGTGTCGTTCGGCGCGTGCAAGGAGATCGCCAGCGCAACGTCGATCATATCGCCGAGTTTATCCAGCGCCGGCACCACGCCGGAGGTAGACAAGGTTACACGACGCTTGGAAAGGCCAAAGCCGAAATCGTCGAGCATGATTTCCATCGCCGGAACGACATTGTTGAGGTTCAGCAGCGGCTCGCCCATGCCCATCATTACTACGTTGGTAATGGGACGCACGCCGGTGGTCTTCACCGCGCCGACGATCTTCGCCGCGCGCCAGACCTGGCCGATAATTTCGGATACCCGCAGGTTGCGGTTAAAGCCCTGCTGGGCGGTGGAGCAGAATTTGCACTCCAGCGCGCAGCCTACCTGGGAGGAGACGCACAGGGTGGCGCGGTCTTCTTCCGGGATATAGACGGTCTCGACGCGCTGATCGCCAACGGCAATCGCCCATTTAATGGTCCCGTCGGTTGAGCGTTGCTCTTCAACCACTTCCGGGGCGCGGATCTCCGCCACTTCTTTCAGTTTACTGCGCAGGACTTTGTTGATGTCGGTCATCTCATCAAAGTCGTCGCAGCAGTAGTGATACATCCATTTCATCACCTGATCGGCGCGGAAAGGCTTCTCGCCCATGTTTTTGAAAAACTCGCGCATCTGCTGACGGTTTAAATCCAGCAGGTTGATTTTGGCATCTTTGTTCGGCACCGTCAGAGCGGCGGTATCAGGCGTGACAATTTGTTCAGACATAATATTTTCCGGCCTCGTTATTACACGTTATGGCCCCAGGTGGGTTGAAAAAGAAACGCCCCGGAGAGCGACTGCTCGTCCAGGGGCGCTATATTCTACAAATTCTGGCGCATGGAAGCCATGCCTGCGCGCAGTCAATGATGAAAAAATCTGTTACTGACTGCTCAATCCTCTAAGGCTTTTCGATTGTCAGGCCAACGCCGCGACGATCGAAAAGACGAGGTTTATATCTCCAAAGTATTTCAGGTCACCGCGAGGCGGCGAATTCGCACATCCCCGGGAGCATAGATAACTATGTGACCGGGGTGCGCGAATGAAGCCAACAAAGCGGTGGCGTGAAAGACGCAGGAGATTAGCGAGTGCGCGGGCAAACCTCGCCTTCAGCAAAGAAGAACGCGATTTCGCGGGCAGCGGATTCTACAGAGTCGGAACCGTGGGTGCCGTTCTCGGTGAAGCTGTCAGCGTAGTCAGCGCGCAGGGTACCCGCCAGGGCGTTTGCCGGATTGGTGGCGCCCAGCAGGTCACGGTGACGCTGTACCGCATTTTCGCCTTCCAGAACGGAAACCACGATCGGGCCGGAGGTCATGAACTCAACCAGACCGTCGAAGAACGGGCGACCTTCGTGCTCAGCATAGAAACCACGAGCCTGTTCAACGGTCAGGTGCAGCATTTTGGTGCCGACGATTTTGAACCCTGCAGCTTCAAAGCGGGAAAAGATGCTGCCAATAACGTTTTTTGCCACCGCGTTTGGTTTGATGATGGAAAAAGTACGTTCAATAGCCATGATTACCTCTAATTAAATGTTCTGTTGTTGCACATACGATTGTATGGCCTGGCGCGCATTATAATGAGCATCCCCGCCCCTGCCTACGGATGAAGGTAACATTTTGTTAAAATAAGATGAGTATTGAAAACACAAACCGCCAACAACAAATTCACCCTGGTTATTGCAGGGTGAAGCTGGCGGCCGCCGTCTGACCCGCTTCATCCATCACCACCAACTGCCACTCGCCGGGTTTATCCAGCGTTAGCGTGGTTCTTGCGCCGGCGGCCTCTAACGGTTCGCCATTAATAAACCACCAGCGCCGCCCCTCCCCACCGCTGGTTTGTAGCGGCAACATCACCCGCGCCTCACCCGGGAGACGTTTTATCACCGCCCCATCACGGATGCCGGACAGCACCAGCGGCGCGGTATCCTGAGTCTGTAACGGCGGGCATGACTGCGATGCCGGTCCCAGGCGCGCGCGCCGCCTTTCGCTGGCCGGCAGCCAGGGATCCAGCGGCAGCGGCCAGACTTCGACCTGGCTTTCCCGAGCGCCGGGACAATCCGCCGCCACCCGTTCGCCGTGTTCATTGCGCCACACCGGGAAGCGGATCCCGCGTACGCTCTCCTGCCCCGGCAGCAGCAGAGTCGGCGGCTGGCTGGCATCCAAAAGCCAGCTGGCCAGGCGACGACGACAGTTGCTGTCGCCCGCCGGCAGATCCTGCCCGCCAGGCCAGCAGATTGTCCCCTGGCTGACCGTTGCCGGGCGCGGATCGCTCGGCAGCCCGCCGCGGCTCATCGCCGGGCGGGCCAGCAGCAGATTATTGACCTGGTTGAGCAGCGGTACGGCGCTGGCGAAGCCAAACTGGCCCACCACCGGCGTACCGTCCGGGCGCCCGGTCCAGATGCCTATCAGATATCGCGCATTGAGGCCGACCGCCCACGCGTCGCGATAGCCGTAGCTGGTGCCGGTTTTCCACGCCAGCGGCACCGCCTGCGGCAGCGAGGCATCGGGAACCGGTTGCGCTTCGCCGGCCAAAATACGCCGGACGATCCATGCCGCCCCGGGCGACATCAGCGCGCGCTCGGTCAATGGATCGCTCGGCTTCAGGCGCAGCCGCGCCGCCTTGCCATGGCGGGCGAAGGCGCTGTACGCCGCGACAATATCTTCCAGCCGCGCCCCGGCGCCGCCGAGGATTAGCGACAGATTCGGCTCTGCGCCAGCGGGCAGCGTCAGGGGCAGCCCGGCGTTGCGTAAATTAGCCGCAAAGCGTTTTGGTCCATAGGCTTCGAGACCTGCACCGCCGGCAGATTCAGCGACCGCACCAGCGCCTCGCTGGCGCTCACCGGGCCATGAAACCCGCTGTCGAAATTACCGGGGCGATAATCGCTAAAACGCCGTGGCACATCCTGTAATAGCGATGCCGGGTGAATCAGCCCCTCATCCATCGCCATCGCGTAGATAAAGGGTTTCAGCACCGACCCCGGCGAGCGTACCGCCGAGACCATATCAATATGGCCGAAGCGGCTGTCGTCGGTGATATCCGCCGAGCCTACCCAGCCGCGAACTTTCATATCCGTGTGGTCGACGACGACCATCGCCAGCGAACTGCGCGGCGGCAGGCGCGATTTCCAGTTCAGCGCCAGATCTTCCAGTTGCCGCTGCAGTCCGGCATCCAGAGTCGTCACCACCTTTTCATCACGACTGGTCGCCAGCGCCCGGCGTGAAAAAAGCGGCGCCAGCTGCGGCATCTGGCGCGGAAACAGCCATACTGGCTCCTCCATCGCTTCCTTTACCGCCTGCTCCGGCCAGACGCCCTGGCTGACCATTCGCGTAAGCACTTTATCACGCGCCGCCTGGGCCCGCTGCGGCCAGCGGTCCGGACGTAAACGACTGGGCGCCTGGGGAAGTACCGCCAGCAGCGCCGCCTCGCCGTAGCTAAGCCGGGCAGGCGGCTTACCGAGATAGGCCCAGCTGGCCGCGCCGATCCCCTGCAGGGTGCCGCCAAACGGCGCGCGGTTCAGATAGAGGGTTAGAATGTCGCTTTTTGACAGATGCCACTCCAGCTGCAGCGCTCGCCACAGCTGGCGCAGCTTGCCGCCGAAGGTGCGTGGATGGGGATCAAGCAGGCGTGCCACCTGCATGGTAAGCGGGCTGCCGCCCGAGATAACTCGCCCGGAAGTAAGATCCTGCCAGGCGGCGCGCAGCACCGCGAAGGGATTGACCCCCGGATGGCGCCAGAACCAGCGGTCTTCATACTGGATGAGCGCCTGCAGATAGCGCGGCGACACGTCGGCGAGCGTGACCGGATAACGCCAGACGCCCTGCGCGTCGGCAAACCGCCACAACGGCGTCCCGTCTTCCGCCACCACCACACGGGCAGGCGTGACGTCATGCAGCGGCAGCGGCCACAGGCGATCGGCCGCCAGCACCGCCAGCCACAGCAGAAAAATAAACGCCGCCAGCCAGCGCCAGCGGCGTTTTACCCGAGGCAATACGCGCATTTACGGCGTCACGGTGAGCGGACCGCTGGCCGCTCCTGTCGCCCGCCACTGCGGCGCATACATCGATTCCACCTGCGGCTGCGGGAGCTGATAAGTGCCCGGCGTCACCGCCCGCGCCAGATAGACCAGCGTCACCGGCTGGCCTTCATTGACAGCGACGGCAGCGACGAAACGGTCATCGCGGAACTCGATATGCTGAATATCCGCCTGCTGCATCTGGTTAAGCAGGTTTTGCACCGCGTCGCCATTCTCCTGCAGGCTGGCGCTGCTGTTGGCCAGATTCTGGTTTTCCAGCTCCAGACCGGCTGGCAACAGATCAACCACCAGCGCGTCAGGCACGTTGCGTTTGGCGGTCACCTCCAGCTTGACGAGCACCAGTTCGCCGCTGCGCAGTGAAGACAGCGATTTCTGCTGCCCCTGGGTATCGAAAATAGTGCGTTCAATCCCCAGGACGTTACCGCCCGGCTGCGGCGCGCTTTGTGGATAGCCGCTGCTGTCGAGACGCAGCCACAGCGGCTGACTGCCGGTATTACTCACCTGCAGCGCCGCCAGCCGATCGCCGTCGAGGTTGCGGGTTTGCGCTTTGTCGCCGGCCAGCGGCTCCGCCTGCAGCGAGGTTTGCGCCTGCCAGCTGCCCGGCAGGTCCGCCAGCGTACGTCCGGCAAGGAACAAGGCGTTGGTTTCCTGGGTCGACAGCCAGCGCTGGCCATAGGCCTCTTCCGACAGCGTGCTCAACAGCTGATTTTGCACCTCCGGCAGCAGTTTATTCTCTTCCAGCAGCGCCAGCTTCAGGGCGTTATCGCGCAGCGGGCTACCGTAATCGCCCAGCCAACGATTCTCATCCTGGCGCGGGGTGGCAACCGCCAGCTTCAGGGCGGCGTCGCCGCGCGGCGCATCGCCCATGGTTTTCAGCGCAATGCCGAGCTGCAGCAGCGGCAAGCCGGATCGCGCCTGGTCGTGACGGCTCCAGATTTCACGCAAGGCGCCGAGCGGCGCTTTTTGCTGACGCGCCAGCACCAGCGCGGCGTATGCCTGGGCGGCAAAGCGGCTGGCCTGGGCGTCGTCGCTGTAGCGCACGGTCATCAGGCCCGGCTCCTGCAGATAGCGCAGCAGGCGCTCGTTACCTTTATTAATGGCGTTGACCGGTACGCTATAGCCCTGCTCGCTGGCGCGCACGAGGAAGTCCATGGCGTAGGCGGTCAGCCAGTACTCTTCCGGCCCCTCTCTATCCCATAGCGCAAAGCCGCCGTTTTCCAGCTGCATCTGCAGCAGGCGTGAAATACCGACATCGATGGCCGCGCGGCGTTTTTCGTCGCTGTCCCCGCTAATGCCCAGCGCCTTTAGCTGCGCCGCGCTGGTATACAGGGACGGGAACAGGCCGCTGGCGGTCTGCTCAAGGCAGCCGTAAGGATAGGCTTTCAGCTCGCGGATATAGCGGGCGAGATTCAACGGTGGTTTACCGCTGAGCAGCAGTTGGCCCTGCAGCGTTTGCGGGGCAAAGCCCTGGCTCTGCGCCGCCGGCGGCTGCCAGCTTTCACCTGGCTGCAGCACTGCGCCGCTGTTGACGGTCTGTGCCGGGTACGCCGGACGCACGCCGATTTTCCACTGTTTCTGCAGCGGGGCGAAGGTTTCGCCCGGCAGGCTCAGGCCGCTGATGGTGGCATTAACCTGACCATCGCCGAAGCCCGCCAGCGCGCTCACTGGTATAAACAGCGTGCTGCGCGCCCCCGGCGCCAGCTGTACCGGCGGCAGTTGGCCATCGGTCAAGGTCACCAGCCCGCTGGCGGTAAGATGTACCTGCAGGGTTTGCGGTTTGTCGGTCAGATTGCTGAGATCCAGCGCCAGCCGTGTGGTATCGCCGCTGGCGAGGAAGCGCGGGGTGTTCAGTTCGGCGATGACCGGGGCGGCCACCACCACTTTATCTTCGCTGCTGCCGAAGTCATCCGCCGTCCACGCCTGGGCCATCACCCGCAGCTCGCCGTTAAAATCGCCAATGGGTAACGTCACCGTGCCTTCGCCCTGATCGTTCAATACCACCGGCTGCGCCTGCTGGGCGACGATCGTCACGTGGTTAACCGGCGGTTTGCCGCCGCGTTTTAACTCGTCGCCATCGCCGCCGAAGCGCAGGCTGGCCACCCGCCCCTGCCCTTCGATCACCTGGCCGTAGATGTCATAGATATCTGCGCCGTAACGCTTCTGGCCAAAGAAGGCGTTCCACGGATCCGGGGTAGCGTAATCGGTGATATTCAGTACCCCGCTATCCACCGCCGAGAGCAGGACATTGACCTGTTTCGGCGCCTCGCCCTCTTTGACGCTGGCTTTCACTTTCACCGTCAGCGGCTGGTTGGGGCGCATTTTGTCCGGGGCCTCCAGCGCCAGCGTCAGGCGACGGTTTTCATCGCCCAGCGGCAGATGCAGCAGGCCCACCGCGCGTTTCGGCGTTGCCGAGCGCGATTTATCGCCGGGACGAACCACCAGCGTGCTGAGGTAGAGGTCGTGGCGATTCCAGGTTTTATCCACCGGGATCGACAGGTCCATCCCCTCCGCCGGGACGTCAATTTCCTGCCACCACAGCGGCCCTTCGCTGGATTCCACCATTGCGTAGCCTTTACCCGCCGCCGGGGCGGCGATGTGCAGCCTGATGGTGTCGCCCGGTTTATAGCTCGGTTTATCCAGCTTCATGGTGACCCGGTCAGGACGCGCCGCGCCGGCGCCTTCGCTGTTATCCTGCCAGCTGTAGCCCGCCCAGAAGCGCACGCTGCTGACCACGTCGTCCGGTCCTTTCACCTCCAGGCGATAGGATCCCCACTCCACCGGGAAGCTCACTTTGCCGATCTGGCCGGCCTGCAGGTCTAGCGACTCCTCGCCCTCCTGCAGATCTTTTTGATCGAACTGCGACTGCCAGCCTTCGCTGTCGGACCAGTTCCAGTAGTAGTCGCGCCGCTCGCGGATCAGCCGCACCTGGAGACCGGAGATCGCTTTTTTCTCGCCTTTGACGTCGGCATAGACGATATCAAACGCGGCGTTACTGTTTTCATCCACCACCGGCTGTTGGACGGTGGTATCGGTGCGGTAATCGTAAACGTCCTTCAGCGTAAATTGCGGGCGGATCCCCGGCAGCGCCTCGGCGGGCCAGATCGGCTGCTTAACCGTACGGGTCACCGGGCGACCGCCGGATTCCAGCAGGCTGGCCTGCAACACCACCTGCAGCGGCGAATGGCTATCATGCCACTGGCTTGAGGTAGTCACTTCGCCATGGCCTTTTTCGTCCAGCGTCAGCTGGACTTCATCCAGACTACGGGAGAGGTTTTCTTCCGCAATATCGCCGAACTGGAAGCCCGGCAGCGCAGCGACGGCGTCGCGCAGCGGGCGCAGGAACAGCTTGCCCTGCAGCTGGTTGCCGCTGGCCGGCGCGCCGTAGAGATAAGCGCCGCTAACGCCAAAGGTGACGTCGGCATCCGGCGCGACTGGCGCGGCCTGCGGCGTCAGGTTCAGGGCCATGCGTTCCGGCATAAAGTCTTCAACGTGGAAATCCCATTCGCGCGGTTGATTGTCGCCGGCGCTGGCGCGAATGTGCCACATGCCGGTAGCCGCGCCGCTGTCGAGCGGATAAGTAAACTGATACAGGCCATTCACTGGTTTGCTCATCACCGAGCGGATCACCTGGCCGTCTGGCTGAACCACCTCCAGTTTCACCGGCTGCTCCGCCAGCGGCTTGCCGTCGCTATCGCGCAACAGCGCATTAAGGATCACCGTTTCGCCGGGACGATAGAGATCGCGCGGGCCAAACATAAAGAACTGTTTGCTAAAGCCTGGCGCCCCTGCGATAGAGAATTCCGCCAGATCCAGCGCCGGCAGCTTGAGGTCGAGCAGCGTGGTCTGCCCCTCTTTGCGCGCCAGCAGCAGCGCGGCTTCTTTATCGGTTTGCAGGGTGACGTGGCCCTGGCTGTCGCTTTTCGCTTCCGCCAGGGTCTGCCCTTTGGCATTGAGCAACTGCACCTCAATGCCCGACTGGGCGGCGCCGTTTTCCAGACTCTGGGTAAAAACGTCCAGCCGGTTATGGTAGCGATGCGCCGAGACGCCGATATCGCTGAGGGTAAACAGCGTCGCCGCGTTGCTGTAGCTATAACGGCCCGCCGGGTTCATGACCGCCACGTAGACGCCAGGCTGCTGGAGCGGCTTGATGTCGCTCAGCGGCAGCAGCAGCTTTTCGCGAGTATTACGCGCCGGGTTGAGATCGAAGCGGCCGCTGTAGACCAGATCCGCCATCTTCAGCAGTTCATCAGATTCCCAGTTGCTTAACGAGTTACGGTATTCCCACTGACTGACAAAGGCGGAGAGCGATTCCGGCTTAATGCGGAAGAAATTAACGTCGACATTATCGACGTTCAGCGCCATCACCGGCAGCCCGGCGACCACGTTGCCCGGCAGCAGCGAGCCGCGGCTGGCAAACCCAACGCTCGGTGCGATATCGCGGGTGGTCAGGGTCTTCTCAAACGGTTTATCGAGCGTCGCCTTGTTCAGGGCGGTCAGCGTCGGGTCGACTGAGACAATCAGCTCGCGCTTTGGCTCAAGGTGACGCAGACGCAGCTCTTTCAGATTCGGCGCCAGCTCCCAGGCACCGTCCACCTTACCGCTTTTCTTGTCGACCAGATGCACGCTGCGGGAGAAATCCTGGTCCGGCTGCAGCGGGACGGAAAACGTCAGCACCAGGGTCGCGGCGCCATCCAGTTGCACCTCCGAGGCGTCGAGGAGCGGCAGCGCTTTACCCTGGCTTTTTTCCGCCAGCGCCGCCAGCTGGGCGCGGTCCGGTTTTGCCGTCGCGCCTGGGTTGCTATCCGCGGCTGGCGCCGGGGCCGAGGCCTGCGGTGTACCGCTGTCATCACACCCGGTTAATGAAAATGCGGTAAGGAGCGCCAGTGATAGCGCCGCTAAACGAAATGGTTTCATCCTTCTAACCCCTCGGCCGATGAGCCTGATGCTATTTGTCACATTTATTATGCGTTATGGCGGCGCTTCTCAACAGTGACGAAGCGGGTTTCTGCCGATTAATCAGAAAAGTGCCGTGACGCCGTCCCCACTCTGGCGTCCTTAACTTGTCAGCGCCAGCTAAAACGCCGACAATTCAGTCATGAATAATAAAACGGAGGCACCTATGTCCACCTCGTTTTTTGTCGCTGCCGACTGGCTGGCAGAACATATTGATGACCCGGAAATTCAGATTATCGACGCCCGCATGGCGCCCGCCGGGCAGGAGGCCCTGCGGGATATGGCCGCGGAATACCGCGCCGGCCATGTGCCGAACGCGCTGTTTTTCGATATCGAGGCGCTATCCGACCACACCAGTCCGCTGCCGCATATGATGCCGCGGGCCGAAGCGTTTGCCGTCGCCATGCGCGAACTGGGCGTCTGCAGCGATAAGCATCTGGTGGTCTATGACGAAGGCAATCTGTTTTCCGCCCCGCGCGCGTGGTGGATGCTGCGCACCTTTGGCGTAGAGAAGGTGTCAATTCTGGCCGGCGGGCTGGAGGGCTGGCGGCGCGACGAACTGCCGCTGGAACAAGGGATGCCGGAGGTGGCCGAAGGGGAATTCGACGTGCGGTTCGATCCTCAACAAATTAAGCGTCTGACCGACGTCCTGTTGGTCAGCCATGAAGGATCGGCGCAGATTGTCGATGCCCGTCCGGCGGCCCGGTTTAACGGCCAGGCCGACGAACCGCGCCCGGGCCTGCGCCGCGGGCATATCCCCGGCGCGCTGAACGTACCGTGGACGGATCTGGTGATTAACGGCGAACTCAAAACCGTTGACGAGCTGAACGACATCTTTTTACGTCAGGGTGTCGATTTTGAACGGCCGATCATCGCCAGCTGCGG
>SKEI01000072.1_pt1 | contig 65641 bp, 73 predicted proteins | sample 4826701 | NCBI WGS metagenome assembly SKEI01 (sample SAMN11008813, study PRJNA524170) | human gut metagenome | biome: Human fecal sample; material: Feces; isolation source: fecal sample from pouch patient p2, p6, p7, p14 | host: Homo sapiens | place: Israel: Tel-Aviv | collected 2016-08-31 | reverse complement strand
GAAGGAAACAAGTTCTCTCTTGATTCCAAGGCTCCGAGCATGGAAGATTATCAGGCATTCCTTGACGGTGAGGTTCGTTACAACTCTCTGAAACGTCAGAATCCTGAGAAGGCTGCAAGACTGTTTGCTAAGAATGAGGCTGAGGCTAAGGCTAGATTTGAATATCTGCAGAAGCTGATCGCTCTTCATAGTGCTGAATAATCTTTTCGGTTTTTGAACGATTGATAAACAATAATATAAAATAAATAGATAGAGCTATTTATAGTGTCCAGACGATATATGGGCCGCGGTACTTTTGTATCGCGGCTCTTTTTATGTGTTGGAACAGGGGGACGCCGGGGAATGACAGAACATCTGAGGCTCAGTCTCGGAACCATGTAATTTCTTAGTATTTGAAAAGCCGCTAAGGGCATTCAGAAATTGCTCAAACTCGCTTTGCTCAGACAGTGAGCAATTTCTGAATAACGCGGCTTTCCAAATACTAAGAAATTACATGAACCCTCGAGATTCGCCTCAGATGTTCTGTCATTCCCCGGCTGATTGTTGACTGAGACTTAATGTCTGACGGAAGGGAGGAGTGAGGGTGCATGCAAAGGGAGAGGAGAAGTTGGGATATAAAGGGATGGGGATGTGTTTGACAAGGAGGAGATATTTGATTATAATCATCATGGTGTTTTAGAGGATTGATATAGATATAGGAGTTGTTATGAGGAGATTTGTGAGTAAGGATAGTAAGAGGGATTTCTATATATTATATACGCTGGTTTTTGGGGTTATTGCGGGGTTTATTTATTATCAGTTTGCGGGGAATGGGAAGTCTTTGGTGTGGAGTCATGACGGGATTCCGCAGCATTTGAATTCTCTGGCGTATTATGGGCGGTATCTGAGGGAGGTTCTGCATACGATTTTTGTAGAGCATAAGCTGGAATTGCCTATGTGGGATATGAATATCGGGTATGGTTCGGATATTCTTACAACTTTGCATTATTATGTGATCGGGGATCCGCTGACTTTGTTGTCTGTGTTTGTGCCGGCGGATAAGACGGAGGTTTTGTATGAGGTTCTGATTTTTCTGAGGATTTATCTGGCGGGGATTTCTTTTAGTGTTTTTTGTTTTTATCATAAGAATCCGAAGCAGGCGACGTTTATGGGAACGTTGATCTATATTTTTGCGGGATGGACGATTTATGCGGCTATGAAGCATCCGTATTTTTCCAATCCTATGATTTATCTGCCGCTGGTTCTGATGGGGATTGATAAGATTTATAAGAGGGAGAAGCCATGGCTGTTTATCTGGGCGACTGCGGTTTCGGCTATGTCGAATTTCTATTTCTTTTATATGATCTGTATTTTTATGTTTATTTATGCGGCTTTCCGGTATTTTGGGATTTTCAGTGAGAGAAGTGTGAAGGATGTTCTGGGATGGCTGGTGAAGTTTATCGGCTATTATGCGGTGGCTTTGATGATCGCGGCGGTTATTTTTCTTCCGGTGATCATGACGATTTTTGGTACGGACAGGTTTCAGGCTGAGAATTATGTGCCGCTTTTATATGATAAAATTTATTATGAGAAGTATCTGGGTGATCTGATCGGGGAGAATATGATCCAGTGGGGGGTTGCCGGGTATTCTGCTGTTGCTATGGCGGGTGTGTTTGTGCTTTTTTCCAGGAAGAAGAAGTACCTGGATCTGAAATTGGGATTTGGGTTGTTGAATCTGTTCTTGCTGGTGCCTTTTGCAGGGCATGTGCTCAATGGTTTCTCTTATGTGTCCAACAGGTGGATCTGGGCTTATGGGATGATGATCGCGTATATTTTCGTGAAGGCATATCCTGAGCTGTTTACTCTGACTGTGAGGGAAAAGAAGAAGATTTTTGTCATGACGGTGGCGTATTGTGTGCTGGCGTTGTTTGCGAAGGCTGCCAGGACGCAGAGAAATATGGCCGGTGTGCTGGTTCTGGTATTGGCTGTGTTTACGGTTACTTCTTTTGGAAATATTTTTCTGCAGGGGAAGTATATGTGCGGGCTTCTCAGTGCTTTGCTTGTGGTGAGCATTATGTTGAATGTTTCTTATCAGTATTCTTATGAGAAGGATTATCTGTCGGAGTTTGCAGCCGAAGAGGAGTCGCTGGATAAGCTGGAGTCGAATACGGATAAGGCGGTTCTTGCTGCCGGGGATTCAGGTGTCTATCGTTATGACCAGTATGGGGCATTGCCCTATGATAATACTTCTATGTATATGGGTACGAACAGTACTGCTTATTATTTCAGTCTTGCAAACAGCAGTATCAGTGATTTTTTCAGCGAGATGTATCTGAATACACCATGGGAACAGCATTATGAGAATCTGGACGGAAGGACGATCCTGGACAGGCTGGCTTCTGTGAAGTATTTTGTGATAAGTGGTGATAATTTTCGCTATCTTTCCTATGGATATAACAGGGAGAAGGGTTCTGCAGGAAAGGGAAAAAGTGAGTGCAGGGCTTATGAGAATGAGAATGCACTGCCTCTGGGTTATACTTATGACAGCTATATTCCTGTATCGGAATATGAGAAAATGGATGTGGTAAAAAAGCAGCAGGCTCTGATGGACGGTGTGGTGCTTGAGGAGAGTACACTGCCTGAGGCATCTGTTGATGCTGATGATGAGAATATTCAATATCGTATGGAGGCAGGGGATGGTTGTGCTCTGTCTAAGGGAGCAATCAGGGTGACGAAGGAAGGGGCACAGCTGAAGCTTGTGTTCCATGGCCTTACGGACAGTGAGAATTATCTGATCGCAGATAATCTGGATTATGACAGTCTTTCACCGAGGGAACTGATTGGTAACAGTCAGTGGAAGAAGATGTCTGAGTATGACCAAAATAAGGTTCTTGATGAGGACAGCCAGTGGCGGTACTGGAAGGAGTCAAAGGAAGCGGCTATGACGGTCAGTTCCAATGATGTGACCAAGACCATAAAGATTTTTACGGATAAGTATAATGCCTACAGTGGACGGCATGATTTTCTCTGTAATATGGGATATTCCAGATCAGGGGTTCGTACTATGACAATCACCTTTGCCAATACAGGTGTTTATACCTATGATAAATTAAGGGTTGTCAGCCAGCCGGTACAGGGGATTGAGGCAAAGACTGTGAAGCTGGGTGAAGAAGCTCTCGAGAATGTAAAAATGGGAACAAATGAGATCGCAGGGAATATCAGTATTTCCAAAAAGAAAGCTCTTGTATTGTCTGTCCCGTACAGTAAAGGATTTACAGCTTATGTGGATGGCAAAGAAACAAAGCTTCAGAAGGCAAATACCATGTTTATGGCGTTGGAACTCGAACCTGGTTCCCATGAAATACGATTGACGTATTGTACACCATATTTAAAGGCAGGCCTGGCACTCAGTCTGGCTGGCTTAGTGGTTTATTTTATGTTGGTGGCCGTTCGAAGAAAAAAACGTTGCTGAGAATGGAATAATGGACTTTTCTGTAAAGTCGTGTATAATAGAACAGGTAGTTTAGATTCAAAGTTTTATTGCTACAGGCAATTTGAAATGGAATTGCAATAGTTATGTTGCTGATGACAAAGTAAACAGCAGCGGATTATAATTAAAAATGAGGAATGACATCATGAGTAAATTATCAGTAGTGCTTCCGGCATATAATGAAGAATTAATGGTAGGAAAAACCTGTCGTGTGCTGGCGGAAGTCCTTACGAAGGCAGAGATTCCCTATGAACTGGTTGTGGTAAACGATGGCTCCGGTGACCGGACATGGGAAGAGATTCAGAAAGCAGGAGAAAAGGACGCAAATGTAACAGGTGTACTTTTTTCGAGAAATTTTGGAAAAGAGGCAGCGATTTTTGCAGGACTGGCACAGGCCAGTGGCGATGTAGTTGCTGTTATGGACTGTGATCTGCAGCATCCGCCCCAGACGCTTATTGAGATGTACAGATTGTGGCAAAATGGATATGAAGTAATCGAGGGCATAAAAGCGGACAGAGGAAAAGAAGGCTTTTTACATAAAGAATGTGCCGGCTTCTTCTATGATATTATGTCAAAGGCTACGAGAGTTAATATGAAGGATGCATCTGATTTTAAGATGATGGACAGGAAGGCGGTGGACAGCATTCTGTCAATGCCTGAGCGGAATATGTTCTTTCGTGCTACTTCTTCCTGGGTGGGATATAAGACCACAAGTGTAGAATTTGAAGTGCAGGAAAGAGAAGCTGGTGTTTCCAAATGGTCTCCCTGGGCACTAGTGAAGTATGCGTTTACGAATATTGTGGCATTTACGACAGTTCCGCTGCAGTTTGTTACGATCACAGGTTTGCTTTGTTTTATCTGCTCTGTGATTCTTATGATCTATTCACTGGTTCAGTATTTTACAGGTTCCGCTGTGGAGGGATATACGACTTTGCTGATGGTTCTGCTTCTGGTGGGCAGTGCCATGATGATCAGTCTTGGAATCATTGGATATTATATTTCCAAGATTTATGAAGAGGTAAAGCGCAGACCGCGATATATTATTTCCAAAGTTATTAAAAAGGGAAGAGAACATAATTAATCATTACAAACGAAAGATATTGCAATCGTGCCATATGTTTGAACTGGTGTACCACCAAGTTGAACATACGATCAGGTATATAACTATGAATATATTTAAATGATAAAAATGAAGGAAATAAAACAGTTATGAAACAATGGATCAGAAAAATGTATGAAAGTTCCGTAATCCGCTATGTTTTTTTTGGCGGATGCACTACGCTGGTGAATCTGGTCAGCTTTTTTGTTCTGAGAAAACTTGATGTGGAACTCAATATTGCTAATATTATTTCTATCATACTGGCGATTCTGTTCGCCTATGTGGTAAATTCGAAATTTGTTTTTCAGGATAAATGTGAAACTCTGAGAGATCATATTCAGCCATTTTGTAAATTTATCAGCGCCAGATTAGTGACTATGGTGATTGAGGTTGGCGGTGTCTGGCTGCTTGTGTCAGTAATGGGACTAAATGATATGATCGGTAAATTTCTGACGCAGTTTATCGTGCTGATATTGAATTACATATTTAGTAAATTTTTTGTATTTACAACAGGAAAGAGAGGGAAGAACTCATGACATTGCAGGAAGCTGTTTCCAATATTGAACCGTTAGATCAGAAAGCTATGGTTATTGCACAGAAAAGATGGGACAGTATTGCGAAACCATTACATTCTCTTGGAAAACTGGAAACTCTGTTGACACAGGTTGCAGGAATTACAGGGAATGCTGATATTGACCTTTCTAAAAGAGGTCTGGTCGCTATGTGCGCAGACAATGGTGTGGTAGAAGAAGGGGTGACTCAGACAGGGCAGGAAGTAACTGCAATCGTGGCAGAGAATTTTCTGAGATATGATACCTCCGTTGGTGTGATGTGTAAACAGAATCATGCGGAGATTTTTCCGGTAGACATGGGTATGGTAACTGATACAAAAGTACGCACAGATCACAAGGTTGCGTATGGTACGCAGAATATGACCAAAGGCCCTGCCATGACAAGAGAACAGGCCATAAAAGGTATTGAAGCAGGAATTGCTATGGTAGAAGAGTTAAAAAATAAAGGGTATAAGATTCTTGCAACAGGAGAGATGGGAATCGGAAATACGACTACCAGCAGTGCGGTGGCTTCTGTATTGTTGGATCAGCCGGTAGAAGAGATGACTGGACGTGGCGCAGGGCTGACAAGTGAAGGTCTGGTACGAAAAATCGCAGCAATCAGGAAAGCAATTGAGCTGAATCAGCCGGATCCTTCAGATGCAATCGATGTCCTGGCGAAGGTTGGTGGTCTGGATATCGCAGGAATGGCGGGTGTATTCCTTGGCGGAGCGGTTTATCATGTTCCGGTTATAATGGACGGATTTATTTCCTGCGTTTCTGCATTGATCGCGATGCAGATTTGCCCGGCAGCAGGGGACTATATCCTGGCATCTCATGTATCGAAAGAGCCGGCTGCGCATCTGATTCTGGAGCATATGAAGAAAGAAGCGATTCTTTATGCGGATATGTGTCTTGGTGAGGGAACCGGTGCGGTAGCTTTATTCCCGATTCTTGATCTGGCGGCGGCTGTTTATCATTCTATGAGTACTTTTGAAGATATCAATGTGGAACAGTATGAGGAGCTGAAATAATGTTGACAATTGTGACCGGAGGAAGCGGAAGCGGGAAATCGGCTTTTGCGGAGGATAAGGTGCTTGCTTTCGGGGAAGCACAGAGGGTTTACATAGCAACAATGCATCCGTTTGATGAAGAAAGCCATAAAAGAATCGAGAGACACCGCAAAATGCGTGCCGGAAAAGGCTTTGAGACGATAGAATGCTATACCGGACTGAAAGATGTGCAGCTGCCGTCTGGCTGTGTGGTCTTGCTGGAATGCATGTCTAATCTGGTGGCAAATGAGATGTTTGAAGAGCAGGGAGCACATGAACAGACAGTAAAGGATATCATGAGTGGAATTGATGAACTGGTCCGGCAGGCAGCACATGTGGTGATCGTGACGAATGAGATTTTTTCAGATGCGGTCGTATTTGATAAAGAAATGGCTTCTTACTTAGAATATCTCGGAAAGATCAATCAGGCTGTCGCACTGAGAGCGGATGAGGTAGTGGAAGTTGTTTATGGGATCCCAGTGTATCAGAAGAAGTAGAAGAGATATTTATGATAATAAATATGATAAGAAATAAGAAGTGCTATTAAAAATAGTGTGAAAAAGAGGAAGTGCAAATGAAATCTCTATGGAATAATTTTAAGGTAGCTTTTGCCATGTTTTCAAAGATTCCCATGCCCCGTGCGGACTGGACGAAGGAAAACATGAAATATATGTTTTGCTTTTTTCCATTTATTGGAACAGTAATCGGTGCATTGACGATGCTGGTGGCATATCTGGGGCTGCGTTTTGAGTATCAGCCGGGTTTTGTGACTGCGGTTTTAGTTCTTGCACCTGTGTTCGTGACAGGCGGGATTCATGTGGATGGTCTGCTGGATACTTCGGATGCGCTCAGTTCCTGGCAGGAGAGAAGCAGAAGGCTGGAGATTCTTAAAGATTCCCATGCCGGGGCATTTGCTGTTATTACGGCTGCGGTGTATTTTGTTTGCTGGTATGGGGCATACAGCCAGTTATTTGGCATTGAGGAAAATATGAAAGCAATTGGGATTCTGAGTCTGGGCTTTATGGTTTCCAGATGCCTTTCAGGGATTGGTGTTATTACTTTTCCAAAGGCAAAGGCTGATGGTACGGTAGCAGAATTTTCAAGAAATTCTTCGGATGTGATATCAAGAAATATACTGGTGGTTTATCTGGTGATTCTTGCAGTTTTGATGATCTGGATCGAGCCGGTATGGGGAATTGCAGCTTTTGCAGGAGCGTTGCTGATCTTTGGATATTATCATCATATTGCAATGAAGTATTTTGGCGGAACGACCGGGGATATATCGGGATTTTTCCTGTGTATCTGTGAGGTTGGAATGGCTGTGATCCTTGCTGTGATCACAAATTTCTGAGTCATGTGGATATTCGGCAATGGAAAGCAGGAAATATACCTGATTTAGTCAGAATATGAAATATCTGGCAGGAATTGATAAGGAGAGTGTGGAAAATATGGAGATGATCATTGGCGGTGCATATCAGGGAAAAACTGTTTATGCAAAAAAGGAATATCCTCTGTTAAACTGGGCGGATGGAGATAAAGTAACCGAAGAGGAACTGATGAGAGCACAGGGGGTTACGGATTTTCAGAAATATATCCGCAGAGAACTGGAAAAAGAGAGAGATGTATCAGAACTTGCTGAGCAGATTATTCTTAAAAACCCGGATGTTATTCTTGTCTCTCAGGAAGTGGGATATGGAGTAGTACCGGTAGATGCCTTTGACAGGAAATACCGGGAAGCAGTAGGCCGTGTGTGTACGAAACTGGCGGCATACAGCCATAAGGTGACAAGGGTAGTCTGTGGAATCGGGACGGTGATCAAAGATGATTAAACTATGGCTGATTAGACACGGAAAGACAGAAGGAAATAAACTTGCCCGTTATATTGGCACAACGGATGAACCGTTATGTCAGGAGGGAATAGAATTCCTGAAAAAGATGGATTATCCGAAGGTGCAGGAGATTTATGTAAGTCCGCTCAGACGCTGTGTTCAGACTGCTGAGATTCTTTTCCCGGAGAAACCGGTACATATTATCGAAGAACTGGCAGAATGTGATTTTGGCGAATTTGAGAATAAGAATTACAAAGAACTGGATGGAAATCCAAATTATCAGGCATGGATAGACAGCAATGGAACTTTACCGTTTCCCGGAGGGGAGAGCAGAGAAGAATTTAGAAACAGAAACCTTAGGGGATTTGAAAAAGTAGTAACTAGCTGTATCCGTAGTCACGTAACTGAGGTGGCTTTGGTGGTTCATGGCGGCACGATCATGAATATTATGGAAGAGTATACAGATATACAAAAACAGTTTTATGAATGGCATGTCAAAAATGGTGGTGGCTATGAGGTTGAACTGGATGAGAATATGTGGAAGAACGGAAGAAAGCAGTTAAAATTAAAATCATCCATTATGGAAGGCTGATTAGGATTCACATCGTGCAGCGTTTTGCCGGGCACGGAGTGATCAGCAACACGTTTGGCGAGGATATACGAAAATCCTGAAATATAAAATATTGACAAATCTGAAAATCTGTCATGAAATCATTTTCAATATAAAAGAACGAAGTTGTTCATTTGTTAAAAATGGACGCTTCGTTCTTTTTTATTTCCGCACATCTACAAGAAACTTCGAGAAAAAAACGGAAAACTAAAAATATTTTGAAAAACCAAAAAGATTTTGTGATTCTCTCTTGCATTATGTGAAGAAATATGTTAGAGTATTAGTATAAAATTCCTAAACAATAGGTAAAAAGCAATAGTGAATTGGTGATTTTTAACAAGTAAAAGGAGGAACTATATGCTGGTAATTGGTAATGGAAGAATGATCACACGGGACGCATCCAACCCATTTGTTGAGAATGGTGCTGTTGCAATGGATGGTAACACCATAGTAATGGTGGGGGTAACTGAAGAAGTAAAGAAGGCTTATCCGGATGCCGAATTTGTTGATGCGAAGGGTGGAGTTATCATGCCGGCATTTATTAATGCCCATGAGCATATTTACAGCTCCTTCGCACGAGGATTAAGCATTAACGGATATAATCCGCAGGGCTTTCTGGATATCCTTGACGGATTGTGGTGGACAGTAGACCGACATCTTACACTGGAGCAGACGAAGCTTTCTGCATATGCAACCTATATTGACTCTATTAAAAATGGCGTAACAACAGTATTTGACCATCATGCAAGTTTTGGACATATTACAGGTTCACTCAGTGCGATTGAAGAAGCAGCCAGAGATTTAGGTGTGCGTACCTGCCTCTGCTACGAGATTTCTGACCGTGACGGAATGGAGAAATCCAGAGAATCTGTAATGGAGAACGTGAATTTTATCAAACATGCACTTGCAAATGACAGCGACATGATTGCCGGAATGATGGGTATGCATGCGTCCTTTACAATTTCTGATGAGACAATGGCTCTTTGCAACGAACTGAAGCCGGAAGGCGTCGGATATCATATTCATGTAGCGGAAGGAATTTATGATCTTCATCAGTGTCTGAAAGAACATGGTAAGCGTATCGTTGACCGTCTTTATGACTGGAATATCCTGGGACCGAAGACGTTGCTGGGACATTGTATTTATGTCAATGAACATGAGATGGATCTGATCAAGGAGACAGATACCATGGTGGTACATAATCCGGAATCTAATATGGGAAATGCCTGTGGATGTCCTCCAACTATGAGAATGGTACAGAAAGGAATTCTCACAGGTCTTGGTACAGACGGATATACTCATGATATGATGGAATCCTGGAAAGTTGCAAATGTACTTCACAAACATCATCTCTGCGATCCGAATGCGGCGTGGGGTGAGGTTCCGCAGATGCTCTTTGAGGGAAATGCGAAAATTGCCAACAGATACTTTAAGAAACAGCTCGGTGTGCTCAAAGAAGGAGCTGCCGCAGATGTGATCGTAATTGATTATGATCCGCTGACACCAATGAATGAGAATAATATTAACGGACACCTGATGTTTGGGGTAAACGGAAGCATGGTTCAGACTACCGTATGTAATGGTAAAGTTCTTATGAAAGACCGAGAGGTTCTTGTATGCGATGAAGCGAAAGTGATGGCAGATTGCCGTCGGGCTGCAAAAGAACTTGCTGATGATATTAATGGCTGATTCTTGAAATAATTTTGCTGGCACTTTTAAAGGCAAGAGGAGAAGAAAAAGTATAATAAAGGCCAGACAGGAAATTCTGTCTGGCTGAAATAAACATGAATAAAAAATAATGGAGGATCGGATTATGAGTGAAGTCATGACCTGTATGCCCTTTGAACAGTTAATGAACTGGGTATTAGAAGAGAAGAAAACAAAAGGAACCGTATTCGGACAGCACAGAGCTTATGTGGCAGAAGCTGATAAGAAGCTGAATATTTTTGAAAGAAATTTAGAGACACCGATCGGACCGGCAGCAGGACCACATACACAGCTGACACAGAATATCGTTGCTTCCTATTATGCAGGAGCACGTTTTTTTGAATTGAAAACTGTTCAGAAGATGGACGGCGCAGAACTTGCAGCCTGTATTAACAGACCATGTATCCTTGCTGAGGATGAAGGATATAACTGCGAATGGTCTACAGAGCTTTATGTTCCTCAGGCGATGGGTGAGTATATCAAAGCATGGTTTATTCTCCATGTAATCGCAAAAGAATTTGATCTTGGTGCACAGGATGGATTCCAGTTTAATATTTCTGTCGGATATGATCTCGAGGGAATTAAAACACCAAAAATTGATGGCTTTATCAATAACATGATGGAAGCGAAGGATACGGAAATCTTTAAAGAATGTAAGCAGTGGTTATTAGATAACGTAGATAAATTTGAGAAAGTTACAAAAGAAGATATCGAGGCAATTCCGTCTGATATCTGTAATTCTGCGACAATCTCTACTCTTCACGGATGTCCTCCGAATGAGATTGAGAGCATTGCAACTCATCTGTTTAAAGAGAAACATCTGAATACATTTATCAAATGTAATCCAACTCTTCTTGGATATGAATTTGCGAGAAAAACGATGGATGACATGGGATATGATTACATGGTATTCGGTGATTTCCATTTCAAAGATGATTTACAGTATGAGGATGCTATCCCGATGTTTAAGAGACTGCAGGCACTTGCAGATGAGCTGAATCTTGCATTTGGTGTGAAGATCACGAATACATTCCCTGTAGATGTTACAAGAAATGAGCTTCCAAGCGAAGAAATGTATATGTCCGGAAAATCTCTTTTCCCGTTATCCATTTCTCTTGCAGCAAAGCTTTCCAGAGAATTTGATGGAAAACTTCGTATTGCTTACTCCGGTGGAGCTGATTACTATAATATTGACCTTATCGTTAAAAGCGGTGTATGGCCTGTGACAGTAGCAACTACCTTGCTGAAACCAGGCGGATATCAGAGATTTACACAGATGGCCCAGAAAGTTATGGCTGCCGGTGTTGAAGAATGGACGGGTATTGATGTAGCTGCACTTGAGCAGCTTGCTGAGGATGCGAAGAAAGATGCACATCATGTAAAGAGCATCAAGACTCTTCCGAAGAGAAAAACAGACTCAGAAGTTCCGCTTCTTGACTGCTTCTTTGCTCCATGTGAAGAGGGATGTCCGATTCATCAGGATATCACAACTTATGTGAAACTGGCAGGAGAGGGAGATTATGCACAGGCATTAAGAGTTATCCTTGAGAAGAATGCCCTTCCGTTTATCACAGGTACTCTCTGCGCACATAACTGTATGTATAAATGTACACGTAACTTCTATGAAGAACCTGTAAATATCCGTAACACCAAGCTTATTGCAGCACAGAATGGATATGACACAGTGATCGGTGAAATCAAAGCGGGTACGGCAAATGGTAAGAAAGTAGCTGTTGTCGGTGCGGGTCCTGCAGGTATTGCTTCTGCATATTTCCTTGCAAGAGCCGGTGCTTCGGTAACAGTATTTGAGAAAGAAGAGAAAGCCGGCGGTGTGATCCGTTATGTAATTCCGGGATTCCGTATTTCTGGTGAAGCAATTGATAAAGATATTTCTTTCATTGAGAAAATGGGTGTGGAAATCAAAACCGGTACAGAAATCACATCCGTACAGGAATTAAAAGAACAAGGATACGATGCAGTGATCGTTGCAGTAGGCGCAAACAAACCGGGAACCTTGAAACTTGAAAAAGGCGAAACGGTCAATGCACTGAAATTCTTAAGAGATTTTAAAGAATCAGATGGCAAAGTTTCTCTCGGAAAGAATGTTGTTGTTATCGGCGGTGGAAACACAGCTATGGATACGGCAAGAGCTGCAAAACGTACAGAGGGTGTAGAGCACGTTTATCTGGTATACAGAAGAACAAAACGTTATATGCCTGCAGCAGAAGACGAGTTGTTGGAAGTTCTGGAAGAGGGTATTGAATTCAGAGAACTTCTTTCACCGGTATCTCTGGAGAATGGCAGGCTTTTCTGCAAGAAGATGGTACTTGGCAACATGGATGCTTCCGGACGTGCCAGCGTAACAGAAACGGATGAAACAGTAGAGGTTCCGGCCGATACAGTGATCGTTGCAGTAGGTGAGAAAGTTCCGACAGAGTTCTATGAAGCAAATGGCATTGCAGTCAATGAACGAGGAAAAGCCCGCATCAATGACAAGACAATGGAGACAAGTGTAGAAGGTGTTTATGTAGCCGGTGATGGTGCGAAGGGAGCTGCTACGATCGTAGAAGCAATACGTGATGCGCAGATTGCGGTAAAAGCAATTCTCGGACATGATATCGTAAAAGGCCAGCCGGTACCTGGAACAGAAGAAGACTGCTATTCTAAGAAAGCAATTCTTAAAGAGAGTAAAGATGCTGCAAATGAAAGTGAACGCTGCCTGACTTGTAATAAAGTCTGTGAGAACTGTGTGGATGTATGTCCAAACAGAGCAAATATTTCCATCAAAGTGCCGGGAATGGCTATGAACCAGGTAATCCACGTAGATTATATGTGCAATGAATGTGGCAACTGTAAGAGCTTCTGTCCATATGCAAGTGCACCATATAAAGATAAATTTACATTATTTGCTTCAGAGGCAGATATGGCAGACAGCACAAATGACGGATTTGCAGTGATCAATCCGGAAACAAAAGAGTGTAAGGTTCGTCTGCTGGGTCAGATTTCTGACTGTAAGGCGGATGATGCCAATGATAAACTGTATGAGGGTCTTCGCAGACTGATCTGCGCGGTGATCGATGATTACGGTTATCTGATCATGAAATAGGTATTTCTGTTTATATAATCTTTATGTGACGGTGATTCCTTTTTCTGAAAATAGCAGAAAATAAAAAGAAATTAATACACTGTCCACAGTACCAAAGGCTGTGGACAGTGTGCATATCAGGCTGAACGCGGCCGCATATCAGGGGTGTATATGCGGTATCACAGGCAGACAGAGAAAAACTCCTAAAAGAGTTCAACTGAATGTCCAAAAGGCAGACGTGCAAGAAAGAAAGGAGAGTCCAATATGGCAGTATTTACAGTCAATGGACAGAAGGTCGAAACGATCAGAAATCAGAAACTGCTGCGTTTTTTGCGGGATGAACTTCACCTTACATCTGTGAAAGACGGATGCAGCGAGGGTGCTTGCGGAGCCTGTACAGTTATTATTGACGGGAAGATCTGTAAGGCATGTGTTCCAGATACAGACATGCTGGATGGCAGAACGATAATTACAGTAGAAGGTCTGACTGAATGGGAAAAAGAAGTTTATACATATGCCTATGGAAAGGCGGGAGCAGTCCAGTGTGGGTTTTGCATTCCTGGGATGGTGATGTGTACGAAGGCTCTTCTGGACGTAAATAAACAACCGACAGATGATGAAATCAAATATGCATTGCGCAATAATTATTGCCGTTGTACAGGATATGTAAAGATCATGGATGCAGTGCGGCTGGCCGCGAAGGTTTTAAGTAAAGGTGTGATTCCGGATGATATGGATGACAACTGGAATCTTGGTCATCGTGTATCCAGAATTGATGTGGAAGAGAAAGTACTTGGAACTGGCAAATATCCGGATGACTTTTACCTTGATGGAATGCTGTATGGGGCAGCACTGAGAAGTAAATACCCGCGTGCCCGTGTACTTGAAATTGATACGACAGCAGCTGAGGCACTTTCCGGAGTAGAAGCAGTTGTAACAGCAAAGGATATTCCGGGAGAAAATAAGATCGGACATTTGAAGCATGATCAGTATACTTTGATTCCTGTAGGAGGCTTAACTCATTATCTGGGTGATGCGATCGCTGTTGTAGCTGCAAAGGACAGGGAAACGGCAGAGAAAGCGAAGAAGCTGATCAAAGTCAAATATGAGGTACTGCCGCATGTTCATACGATTGAAGAAGCGGCGGCAGAAGGTGCGCCAAAAGTATTTGATGAAGAGGAAAATAACATTTGTGCACATAAGCATATCAGCAGAGGAAATGCAGAAGAGGCAATCCGTAATTCCAAATATATGATCAGTCATCATTTTGAAACTCCCTGGACAGAGCATGCATTTCTGGAGCCAGAGTGTGCTGTGGCTTTTTATGATGAAGACGGAGATGTTTTCATATATTCTACAGACCAGTCTGCGCATCAGACTTTACATGAATGTTCTCTGCTGCTCGGAACAGATAAAGTAAAAGTGCAGAATGCACTTGTCGGCGGAGGTTTTGGCGGAAAAGAAGATATGACAGTCCAGCATCTGGCGGCGCTTCTGACTTATGTAACTAAGAAACCAGTTAAGATGAAACTTACGAGGGCTGAATCTCTTCTGGTACATCCAAAACGTCATCCATTTTACATGGATATGACAATGGGCTGCGATGCGAATGGCAATATTATGGGGGTAAAGGCGAAAGTAGCATCAGATACAGGGGCGTTTGCTTCTCTTGGCGGTCCGGTGCTGGAGCGAGCGTGCACACATGCGGCAGGTCCGTATCATTATGAGAATTTTGAGATTGAAGGAACAGCATATTATACAAACAATCCGCCGGCAGGAGCATTTCGTGGATTTGGCGTGACTCAGACTTGTTTTGCGACAGAAACACTGTTGAATATGATGGCCGATAAGGTGGGAATTACTCCATGGGAGATTCGCTACCGCAATGCGATCCGGCCGGGCGAGACACTTCCGAATGGACAGATTGTGGATAATTCCACAGGTCTGGTAGAAACTCTGGAAGCTGTAAAAGAGAAATACAATGCCGCACTTGAGGCTGGAAAACCAGTCGGAATCGGATGTGCTATGAAAAATGCCGGTGTTGGCGTTGGAATTCCTGATACAGGACGTGTGAAGCTTGTATTTGAAGAAGACAGAAAACTTCATATCTATTCGGGAGCTTCCTGTATTGGTCAGGGACTTGGCACAGTTCTGACTCAGATGGTAGTTACCAACACTGATCTGAAACACGAGGATATTGTTTATGAGAGAAGTAATACCTGGTTTTCACCTGACTCGGGCACAACCTCTGGTTCCAGACAGACTCTGGTAACGGGAGAAGCATGTCGCAGGGCCTGTGATAAGATTATGGAGGACCGCAATGCAGGAAAAACAATTGATGATGTGATCGGAAAGGTTTATTATGCCGAATATCTCGCCAAGACAGATCCACTTGGTGCAAATGTACCCAATCCTGTTTCTCATGTTGCATATGGTTATGCGACACAGGTATGTATTCTGGATAAGAAAACAGGAAAAATCGAGGAGATAGTTGCTGCCCATGATGTAGGCAAAGCGGTTAATCCTTTGTCATGCGAGGGTCAGATCGAGGGTGGCGTAGTTATGTCCATAGGATTTGCTCTGCGAGAACATTATCCGATTGATGAGAACTGTAAACCTATCGAGAAATATGGTTCTCTTGGGCTGTTTCGTTCTCATGAGATTCCGAAAATCGATGCAATTGTTATTGATAAACCGGGATTAAATGTAGCATGCGGAGCTATTGGAATTGGCGAGATCACTTCGATTCCGACGGCACCTGCGATTGCAGACGCATATTTCAGGCGGGATGGTGAGAGACAATACAGTCTTCCTCTGACTGGAACGCCATATGAAAGGAAGTGCTGAGTATGGCAGTAAAGAAGAAGTTTCCATATCGTTCGGCAGTTGTAGCATGTAATGGCGGATGCAGGGCAGCAGAAGGCGAGACAGGATGTAAGGACGGCTGTATTGGATGTGGAGCTTGCGTAAATAAATGTAAATTCGGAGCGATTTCTATCAATGAATATGGTGTGGCAGAAGTAGATGAAGAAAAGTGTATTGCCTGTGGGGCTTGCACAAAGGTCTGCCCGCAGGGCGTGATCCACATTCATGAATGTGCAAATTATATTGTGGTAAAATGCTCCAATAAGAAAAAAGGCGCAGAGGCAAAGAAACAGTGCGAAGTCAGCTGTATCGGATGTGGAATCTGTGAAAAGACATGTACAGCAGGCGCGATTAAGGTGTCTGACAACTGTGCGGTGATTGACGAGTCTGTATGTTTAAGTTGTGGTATGTGTATAGTGAAATGCCCACGCCATGTAATTCATGATTTAAGAGGTATTTTTACGTAACTGTTCACGTTACTGTTCACATGCCACTATTCCGCGAGGCGTTTTGGCATGTATATGCCAAAATCCCGAGACATACAGCGCGAATTTATGCGATTAGCATAAATTCTGTGCATCGCGAAGCGTGTTACTGGGCACGGAGTGAACAGTAACCTGTTCACGAAAATACACTAAGAAATATTGAATAAAAGATTGCCAATAAACAGATAAATGTGTTATACTTATACAATAAAACAGGTAATAAATATGGAAATTAAAAAATAAGTTCGCCTGATGTCTGAAAACAGGCGGAAGGAAAGTAGCATGGTTCGGAGCCGGACATCAGTCCTGAGGGGAACAAAAGAATACCTTAGGTGAGTCCGGCTTTTTCTATATCCAGACAGAATCCTTTCCTGCGTATCAGTAAACAAAAATAAAATATAGAGAAGGTGAAAACATGATTGGAAAGAGTGTTCCAAGAGTAGATGCCTACGACAAAGTTACAGGACGTGCGAAATTTACGGATGATATAGCTCCTGCTAATTGTCTGGTGGCAAAGGTCTATCATGCAAAGATCGGAAATGGTATCGTGAAATCAATCGATACAAGTAAAGCTGAGGCTCTGGACGGCGTAGTAAAAGTAGTTACTTTTAAGGACGTACCGAATCATTGTTATCCTACACCGGGACATCCCTGGTCGGTAGAATTGGCTCATCAGGATATTGCAGATCGTAATATCCTTACCGGAAGAGTTCGTTATTATGGGGATGATATCGCTGCGGTAGTAGCTGAAGATGAGATAACGGCCCAGAGGGCATTGAGATTAATTGAAGTAGAGTACGAAGAATATCCGGTAGAGATTCATCCGCGTAAATCTATGTATGGCAGTAATCCGCCGATTCATCTGGACAAGAAGGATAATGTACTTGTCCGTTCCAACTATTTTATCGGGGATGTAGAAAAAGGATTAAAAGAATCTGCAACAGTAGTGAAACGAACCTATAAGACACCAATCGTACAACATTGTCATATTGAAAATCCGATTTCCTATGCCTATATGGAGAATGGCAGAATCGTAGTAGTAAGTTCCACACAGATTCCTCATATTGTACGTCGTGTCATTGGCCAGGCATTGGGAATCCCATGGGGAAAAATCAGAGTGATCAAGCCTTACATAGGTGGTGGATTCGGAAATAAACAGGATGTACTTTATGAGCCTCTGAATGCATTTCTTACTACTCAGGTTGGCGGCAGACCAGTCAAGCTTGATGTGACAAGAGAGGAAACTTTCTGTAATACGAGAACCCGCCATTCTATAGAATATGACCTGACGGCCGGAGTAGATAATGAGGGACATCTTCTTGCAAAGGATATGCTTGCAATCTCAAATCAGGGAGCGTACGCTTCTCATGGACATGCCATAGCAGCAAATGGCCTGACTGCATGGAGACTGCAGTATGCATGTCAAAACATTAAAGGAGAGGCCTATACTGTCTATACCAACACACCGGTAGGTGGAGCTATGCGAGGATATGGGATTCCGCAGGTATGCTTTGCAATTGAGTGCTTTATGGATGATATTGCAAAAGAAATCGGAATGGATCCACTGGAATTCAGAAAGAAGAACCTGATTAAGGGCTATTATGAAGATGCGTATCTGAAGCCGATAGCAGCGAATACCAATGGTATTTTCGAGTGTCTGAAAAAAGGTGCAGAATATATTCACTGGGATGAAAAACGAAGAGAATATGCAAATCAGACAGGAAAGATACGAAGAGGCGTGGGAATGTCTCTGTTTTCCTACAAAACCGGTGTATGGCCGATCTCTCTGGAAATCGCAGGCGCGAGAATGACTCTGAATCAGGACGGAAGTGTAGGCCTGATGTTGGGAGCAACAGAAATCGGGCAAGGTGCAGACACTGTATTTTCTCAGATGACAGCGGAAGTTTTAAATATGGATATCAGTGATATTCATATCCAGAGTGTACAGGATACAGATGTGACACCATTTGATACAGGTGCTTATGCATCACGCCAGTCGTTTGTTACAGGAACGGTGGTGAAGGATTGTGCAAATCTTATGAAGAAGAAAATTCTTGATTATGCGAAGAAACTGATGCCGGAAGAGACAAGAGAATTAAGTCTGGACCATGGTTGGATCATGGCTGGTGAAGATTATGCAATGTCTCTTGCTAATCTTGCACTTGAGAGTTATTATAGTCTGAGTAATTCATCTGTACTTACAGCAGAGGTATCTGAACAGGTAAAGAAGAATACGATTGCTACAGGCTGCTGTTTTGCAGAAGTGGAAGTAGATATTGAACTTGGCAAAATTAAGATTCTCCATATTATTAATGTTCATGACAGTGGGAAGCTGCTTAATCCAAAGCTTGCCGAGATGCAGGTTCATGGCGGTATGTCTATGGGAATGGGATATGGTCTTTCTGAACAGCTGATCCTGGATGAGAAGACAGGCAGACCTTTGAATGGAACATTATTAGACTATAAGCTGATGACAATGATGGATACACCTGATATCAAAGCCGATTTTGTGGAGCTGGATGATCCGATCGGACCATTTGGAAATAAAGCACTGGGTGAACCGCCGGCAATCCCGGGGGCACCTGCAATCCGCAATGCAGTTCTTCATGCGACGGGTGTTGCCTTTAACGAAAATCCTCTGACACCACAGAGATTGATCGATGGCTTTATGAAAGCCGGACTTATTTAGAGGGGAGGGGATTTTATGTACGATATTGAGAAGTATTATCAGGCTGAAAGCGTAGAAGAGGCAGTCAGACTGTTGAATGAGCATCCGGAGGCAAAAGTGATATCCGGAGGAAGTGATGTTCTCATTAAAATCAGAGAAGGAAAATTTGCAGGAACTTCTCTGGTGAGTATTCATGGAATTGAAGAGATAAAGGGCGTGAAAATGGCAGATAACGGCGATATTTATATTGGAGCAGGAACTGTGTTTTCACATATTACGAACGATGAGATCATAAAGAAATATATTCCGGTACTTGGGGAAGCTGTGGATCAGGTTGGCGGACCACAGGTGAGAAATATTGGCACGATCGGTGGAAATATCTGTAATGGTGCAGTAAGTGCTGACAGTGCACCAACGGTATTTTCCCTGAATGCTCTGTTGCGTCTTGAAGATGGCAAAGGAGGTCGTCTTGTTCCGGTGAAAGACTTTTATCTGGGACCTGGTAAAGTAGATCTGAGACAGGGAGAAGTATTGACTTATGTGATCATTCCTGCAAAAGAATATCAGGGTTATCGTGGGCACTATATCAAGTATTCTATGAGAAATGCCATGGATATCGCAACTATCAGCTGTAGTGTAGTCAGCAAAGTGAATCTGTCAGATGGTGTGATTGAAGATGTGCGTATTACTTTTGGAGTTGCAGCTCCGGTTCCATACCGCTGTGTAAAGACAGAAGAAGCATTAAAGGGAATGAAGATTGCAGAAGATCTGTATGAGAAAACAGCTGAGCTGGTTCGGGAAGAAATCAATCCACGAGATTCCTGGAGAGCATCTAAGGCATTCCGCCTGCAGATTGGAGGAGAAATCGCAGCGCGGGCATTGAGACGTACTATTGAACTTGCAGGAGGTGACAGCGTATGAAAAAGCAGATGCAGCTTGTACGGTGTATAGTAAACGGAAGAGAAGTAGAAGAATATGTCGATGTAAGGGAGTCGTTACTTGATATGCTCCGTAACCGTCTTGGACTTACCTCTGTGAAAAAAGGTTGTGAGGTAGGAGAATGCGGAGCCTGTACAGTAATCATAGATGGAGAAACCATAGATTCCTGCATTTATCTGGCAGTATGGGCAGAGGGCAAAAACATTCGCACACTGGAAGGTCTGGAGAAGAATGGAGAACTTACCAGAATTCAGGAAGCCTTTATCGAAGAGGGTGCAGTACAATGTGGATTCTGCACACCGGGATTTATTATGTCTGCGACTGTTTTGCTGGAACGTGGCGAGAAATTGTCGAGAGAAGCGATAAGAAAGCATATGGCGGGAAATCTGTGCCGTTGTACAGGATATGAAAATATAGTAAATGCAGTAGAAAAAGTAATGGATGAAAATGAGACAAGAAGAGGAAAGACAGTAAGATGATAAATACTAATGCCAGAAATGCCGGGGATGGATTGGAAAATGTTGTAATCATAAGAGGAGGAGGCGATCTTGCCAGTGGTACAATTCAAAGATTGTATCGTAGCGGATACCGTCTGCTCGTGCTGGAATGCGAGAAACCGACCGCAATCAGACGAATGGTTTCGTTTTGTGAGGCAGTTTATGATGGACAGTCTTCAGTGGAAGGGGTTCTTTGCAGGAAGATAAACAGTATTCAGGAATGTGATGTTGTCTGGAATGCGGGAGAGATACCTCTTATGGTTGATACAGAGGGAGAAATTCTTCAGAAATACAGACCGGCTGCATTAGTAGATGCGATTCTTGCCAAAAGAAATCTTGGAACAACCAAAAATATGGCAGATCTGACGATTGCTCTTGGACCGGGATTTATGGCGGGAGAAGATGTAGACTACGTGATTGAGACTATGCGTGGACATAATCTTGCCAGAGTTATTTCCAGGGGAGCAGCACTTCCGAACACAGGAGTCCCGGGTGTGATCGCTGGCTTTGGCAAAGAGCGAGTGATTCATGCACCGGCAGCTGGTGAGATTCACTGTATCTCAAAAATTTCAGATATCGTAGAAAAAGACCAGATACTTGCGTGGATCGGGGACGTGCCTGTCAGAGCTTCTCTTACAGGTGTGTTGCGTGGTATTATACGTGATGGATTTACAGTGCCGAAAGGAATGAAGATTGCAGATATTGATCCGCGTAAGGAGCAAAAGAAAAATTGTTTTACGATTTCCGATAAGGCTCGCTGTATTGCAGGCAGCGTGCTGGAAATTCTGCTTTCAGAAGGAGTGATGCCATATGAAGCACCAGGTCGATTTTCTGGAATTACTGCAGATTGATTATGAGAGATACCCTGTAATTGCTGTCGTAGGCGGTGGAGGCAAGACGAGCCTGATCTATCGCCTTACTGATGAATTGCTTGACAGAGACAAACGAGTAATCATTACGACAACCACACATATGACAGGGGAATCAGAACTTCCCTTTGTGAGGGGAGGAGACGCTGCCAGAGTAAAAGAAATGTTGGATAGAGAAGGATATGTTATTGCAGCTGAATATGAGGAAGAAACAGGTAAATATGCAGCGCTTTCAGAGAAAAAGATGGAGGAACTGAAAGGTTTATGTGATGTGATGCTTGTGGAAGCTGATGGTGCGAAACATCATCCGGTAAAGGTTCCTGAGGCATGGGAGCCTGTAATACCTGCCTGCGCGGATATTGTGATCAGTGTGATCGGACTGGATTGTTTGGGACAGCCCATCAGTCAGAGCGCATATCGAATGGAACGAACATCAGAATTTCTCAAAAAAGGTCTGGAAGCTCCGATCACAGAGGATGATCTTATAAAGATAGCAACTTCTATCTGTGGATTGTTTAAAGACGTGGAAGAGCGGATTTACAGAGTTTATCTGAATAAATCAGATGTTCTTACAGAGGAAACATCTGCGGAGCATATCGTAAAGGAACTGGGAAAAAAACATACCATAGCAGCATATGGAAGCCTATGGGAGGAATAAAATAACTTTGAAAATTGCAATGATTATGCTGGCGGCTGGAAACAGCCGCCGTTTTGGTGGAAATAAGCTTCTGTATGAAGTAGACGGAATGCCTATGTACAGGCATATTCTGGATTTGCTTATGGAAGTGGAAAATGAAGTGAAAAACATTTTGAAACAAAATAAAGAAGGCAATCCTGTTGAGGATGAAACTGTCATTGAGCTAAATAGAGGGTGCTTAAAAAATATTACGTGTAATATTACTGTAGTCACACAATATGAAACGATCGCAGAGATGGCCATAGAAAATCAAATCCAGGTTCTCTATAACCATCATCCGGAGAAGGGAATTTCTTCAACTATTCAAATTGGGCTGAATGCCAATCTGGATGCAGATGCAGTACTATTTACAGTCTCTGACCAGCCATGGCTTAGTAAAGAGACAATCTGCAGATTGATAGAAGTATTTTTAAACAGCGAGAGGGGAATTGCCTCCGTTTCCTGTCAGGGGAAGTTAGGGAATCCATGTATTTTCAGAAAAAAATACTTTAATGAATTACTTGCGCTGGAGGGGGATAAGGGTGGGAAGAAAATAATCATGAAACATCTCGAAGATACGCAGATTTGTGAAATAGAAGATGTCAGAGAGTTAGAAGATATAGACTATCGTGATATAACACCGAAAATAAAATAAAGATTACATTTCATTCTTTATTTTAACCGAATCAAACTGCGAAGCAGTTATTTGGTGTAGAGCCGTGTAGCGAAAGCGGATGATTTTATCCGATTGACTAATGTAATAAAAAAGTTCTGGTGCTTTTGAACGTCAGAACTTTTTTGTGAGAGTATTCGCTTGTATAACAGATACCGTAGTATCTGTAAAATGAATTAAAGATGGATTTTGGTTCCGGTCTTTTCCTGAATGCCGTCTTTTGCTTTTTCCAGTAAGGTAATCATGGCAGTTCTTCCTTCCTTGGAACTTGCAAAATCAACAGCAGCCTGAACTTTAGGAAGCATGGAACCTGGGGCAAACTGACCTTCGTTAATGTATTTCTTAGCATCTTCTACCGTCAGGTCATCTAGCCATTTTTCGTTTTCTTTGCCAAAGTTTACAGCAACTTTTTCTACTGCTGTAAGAATGATAAGCATATCTGCATCCAGTTCTTTGGCCAGAAGACAGCTTGCAAAATCCTTATCAATAACAGCAGATGCACCTTTGAGATGATGTCCGTTAAGAACAACAGGAATTCCGCCGCCTCCGCAGCAGATAACGATTTTATTTGCGTCGACAAGACTATTGATTGCATCCTGTTCAACAATTTCAACAGGCTTCGGAGAGGCAACAACACGACGGTAACCACGTCCGGCATCTTCTTTCATGATATGCCCATAAGCTTTAGTCTGATACTCAGCTTCTTCTTTAGTAAGGAATTTGCCGATCGGCTTGGACGGATTTTCGAATGCAGGATCATTTGGATCAACGCGAACCTGAGTGACAACTGTTACAACAGGTGTGCGGACAAAGCCGCGGATACGAAGCTCCTCTCTTAATGCATTCTGTAAATCATAGCCGATATAAGCCTGGCTCATGGCAACACAGACGGAGAGAGGAGTATTTGGCTGATTTTCGTCTTCTCTGGAAAGAGCCGACATTGCGTTGTTAATCATACCAACCTGAGGTCCGTTTCCATGGACAACAACAACCTGATGACCTTCTTCAATCAGATCACATAATGCTTTTGCAGTAGTTTTTACAGCTACCATCTGTTCCGGGAGAGTATTTCCCAGAGCGTTTCCGCCAAGAGCGATAACAATTCTTTTTCGTGTAAACATTTGTAAAAACCTCCTGATTAAGGGCAAAGAGGGCCGCCGCAATAAACATTGTCTGCTTTCTGCGACAGCCCTGCCTGCTATACAATATAGTAATGAATGCGTTTGAGTAATCACGCTGACTGCCTGATTACTGTCTGTATGAACAATAAATTCTGTTTGTGTATAATTAAGATTTCGAGATTAATATTCTGAAAGACAGTTTATTTCAGAATTCTCGGAGCTGCCTTAACTTCAAGTTTTTTGAGGATATCCTGTGGATTTTCAAATTTGGAAAGCATGATCATAGCAGCGATGATGTATGGTTTGAAGCTTGCTTCTTTGTATAACGGGATTCTGTAACGGTCGAATACAGAAGCATCAACTTCACCTGTTTCACAGCTTACGCCTGTGATATCAGCTGGCAGGCAGTGCAGATAGAGGGCTTTTCCATCTTTCGTTGTTTTCATGAGTTCCTCAGTGCAAGCCCAGTCTTTGTGCTGTGCATTCTGAGCAAGAAGTTCTTTCTCTAATTTGTCAATTCCGTCAAAATCACCTTCTGCATAAAGGTTTGTACGTTTTTCCATAGCTGCAAATGGAGCCCAGCTCTTAGGATAAACGATATCAGCATCTTTGAAAGCTTCAGCCATATTGTTTGTTTTTGTGAAGGAACCGCCTGTAGCTTCAGCGTTTTTCTTAGCAATTTCTTCTACTTCAGGCATTACATCATATCCTTCCGGATGAGCAAGTACAACATCCATACCGAAACGTGTCATCAGACCGATCACACCCTGTGGAACGGAGAGTGGTTTGCCATAGGATGGAGAATAAGCCCAGGACATAGCGATTTTTTTGCCTTTCAGATTTTCAACACCACCAAATTCATGGATGATGTGAAGCATATCTGCCATACACTGTGTTGGATGGTCAACATCACACTGAAGGTTTACAAGAGTAGGTCTCTGCTCAAGGATACCATCTTTATTTCCTTCTGTTACAGCATCCATGAATTCTTTCTGATATGCATGTCCTTTACCGATATACATATCATCACGAATACCGATTACATCAGCCATGAAAGAAACCATATTTGCTGTTTCACGAACTGTTTCGCCATGGGCAATCTGAGATTTCTTTTCATCCAGATCCTGCACTTCCAGACCAAGAAGGTTACATGCGGATGCAAAAGAGAAACGTGTACGTGTGGAGTTATCACGGAAGATAGAGATTCCAAGACCGCTTTCGAATACTTTTGTGGAAATATTATTTTCTCTCATGAAACGAAGGGCATCAGCAACTGTGAATACAGCTTCCAGTTCATCATCTGTTTTATCCCATGTCCAGAAGAAATCGTTGTTGTACATTTCTTTGAAGTTTAAGCTGTTTAATTTGTCAATGTAATCCTGTAATGTTTTCATAAAATTAGTACCTGCTATGCTTTTGATAGCTTATCCTTTCTGAATATGAATTGTAAAATAAAATTGTAACAAAACATTTTATGTATTGTTTTTATTTAACCGGATCAAGTAAGTCCCCTGCTTCAATTGCGGAGAGCAATAAGCAGTGAGCAGGGATTTTGTCTGAACACAAATCGGGCCTCTGGGATTATAAGAATCCGTTGTCTAAAGAACGATTATTTGCAATATGCAGTTGGAAGAGCAGCATATACAGCAGCACATCTTACAAGGTCGATCTTCCATGTTTTTTCATTTGGAGCATGTGCCTGTGCCTCTGCACCAGGTCCAAATCCAATACAAGGAATGTTGTTACGTCCCATAATTGTTACACCGTTAGTAGAGAATGTCCATTTGTCTGTGAGTGGACGAGCTTTTCTCATACCCTCAGTTTCAGCATTGCCAAGACGTTCTTCGCCGTACAGTCCCTTATAAGCTTCTTCCAGAGCCTGTGTTACTTTGTGATCTTTCGGAATTACCCATGTCGGGAAGTAGCATTCAATCGGGTATACAAGTTCTGTATAGGATGGACGATTGTACTCATACATGGATACAGTTACGTCATCACCGTATTTCTTTACAGATGGAAGAGCACGAATCTCATCCAGACAGCTTTCCCATGTTTCTCCGGCTGTCATACGACGGTCAAGAGATACAGAGCAGGAGTCAGCTACTGCGCAACGGCTTGGGGATGTGAAGAAGATTTCGGAAGTTGTAACAGTACCACGTCCAAGGAAACGAGCTTCTTCCCATTCAGGGTTGTATTTCTCATCAAGCATTTTAACAAGACCTTTGATTTCGGTAGTATCAGCTGCATCGTTTTCATTTAATGCACGAATATCCTGGAGAATGTCAGCCATTTTGTAAATAGCATTGTCACCACGCTCAGGAGCAGAACCATGACAGGAAACACCCTTTACATCTACGCGGATTTCCATACGTCCACGCTGTCCTCTGTAGATACCGCCATCTGTCGGCTCTGTGGAAACAACGAATTCAGGACGAACACCATCTTCATGGATGATATACTGCCAGCAAAGTCCATCACAGTCTTCTTCCTGTACAGTACCTGTTACCAGTACCTGATATTTATCATTTAAAAGACCAAGGTCTTTCATGATTTTTGCGCCATATACTGCAGAAACGATACCGCCCATCTGGTCAGATGTTCCACGTCCTCCGATCTCCTCATCGGTTTCGAAACCTTCATATGGATCAAATTCCCAGTTCTTGATGTTACCGATGCCTACAGTATCAATATGAGCATCAAAGCCGATCAGAGTTTTACCTGTTCCCATATATCCGAGGATATTTCCCATAGGGTCGATCTGAACTTTATCAAATCCGACTTTCTCCATTTCTTCTTTGATTCTCATGATGTGTCCTTTTTCTCCACAGCTTTCACCAGGAATGCGAACCAGGTCGCGAAGGAATCTGGTCATATCATCTTTATAACCCATTGCAGCTTCGTTGATTTTTGTGTAATCCATTTTTGTATCCTCCCAATATTTATATGATCAAGTTATTTGGTTGCAAAGTATGTAATGCGCGTGTGCGATACTTTTTATAAAACCAGAAATCGCTGTGATTATTCACTTAATGATTCATTTGTTCCGTATAATCCATCCCATACGATCTCGCGGTAACGAACAGGGTCGGTATCACCCTCTGTGGAAAGAACCAGTATTACGGAGTTTTCATCCAGCTTCAGAGCTTCCCTTAAATCCTTTGCGTCTTCGTCATGAAGAGCAGTATAGCAAAGACCAAGCGGAACAGAACCTGATTCGCCGGAAACAATGTGAGGGTCATCTCCAAGTGGATTAGCGTAGATACGTGTTGCTTTTGCGCTCATCCAGTCAGGACAGGAAGCAAATACATCTACATGATTCTTGAGAATATCCCATCCAATAGTGTTTCCCTCACCGCATGCAAGTCCGGCCATGATAGTCTGAAGATCTCCGGTAACATTTACCAGATTACCTGTTTTGGCAACCGCAGAACGGTACAGACAGTCAGCGGCACTTGCCTCACAGACAGTCATGATCGGCGGGTTATCTCTATATTTATGAGCGAAATAACCAACTACAGCACCAGCCAGAGAACCAACACCGGCCTGAACAAATACGTGAGTCGGACGGTCAATTCCCATTTCTTTTAACTGCTGGTCTGCTTCAAGAACCAATGTGCCATAGCCCTGCATGATCCATGAAGGAATTTCTTCGTATCCGTCCCAGGCAGTATCCTGAACGATGATACCATGTTCTGTTTTGGCAGCTTCTGCAGCAGCCATTCTTACACAGTCATCATAGTTTACTTCTTCAATTGTAACAGTGGCACCTTCTTTGGCAATATTATCGAAACGTGTTTTTGTTGTGCCTTTTGGCATTCTTATAACTGCTTTCTGGCCGAGACGTTTCGCAGCCCATGCAACTCCACGTCCATGGTTACCGTCTGTGGCAGTAAAGAAAGTTGCCTGTCCAAATTCTTCTCTTAATTTGTCAGAAGAGAGAACATTGTATGGCAGTTCGCTGATATCGCGGCCAACTTCTTTTGCGATATAACGTCCCATTGCATAGGAACCTCCCAGTACTTTGAAAGCGTTTAAGCCAAAGCGGTAGGATTCATCCTTACAGAAAATATTCTTTACTCCTAAATATTCAGCAAGGGATGAAAGGTTCTGAAGAGGTGTCACACTATACTGTGGGAAACTCTTGTGAAACTCATTTGCTTTCTTTACGTTTTCTTCGGACATCAGTTCCAGATGTTTATCATCTGATTTCGGAACCTCATTTACAGTCCATTTTAATCCTTCTGTCATAAAATGACCTCCCTTAAAATTATCAATTGGTTTCCTTAATTTCTGACTCTATCATACCATATAAAAAAAATTTTGCAATAGAAAATACAAAAATTTTTAGGTTTTTCAAAAAAAAGTTAGGTGTTTTGATATGCGCATTGATATAAGTTGAAAAATGTGATAAAATAATAAATAGTTTGTGTCTCATTTAATGGTAATCAAATCAAATAAGTCCCTTGTTTCAATTGTAAGGATTTGTTTGATTTTAAGACGAAATAAGTTTTATTATTTTTCTGCCGGAAAAGAAAATAATAAAAATAGCAGAAATGAGGCAAGGATACAAGAGAGGAGAGAATATCATGGCAGTACTTCAGTCATTCAGGGCGTTACGCCCTGTGCAGGAAAAGGCAGCAGATGTAGCTGCGCTTCCGTATGATGTAGTAAACAGAGAAGAAGCAAAGGCAATCGGAGATAAGAACCCATTATCTTTTCTTCATGTAGACAGACCGGAAATGGATCTGAAACCGGAGATTGACCTATATGATGAACGGGTTTATGAGAAAGCAAGAGAAAATCTTATTGACATGGAAAAAGCAGGAATTTTTCTCCAGGATGAAAAGCCTTGCTACTACATATATGAACTTGTAAGAAAGGGCAGGACGCAGACTGGCATTGTAGGATGCAGCTCTATTGATGATTATATGAATGGTGTAGTCAAGAAACATGAGCTGACCAGGGAAGATAAGGAACAGGACAGAATTCACCACGTGGATTCCTGCAATGCTAACACAGGCCCTATTTTTCTTGCATGCAGATATCCGGAATCGCTTCTTAAGCTAATGAATGACTGGAAAGAAAATCATGAAGCAGCATATGATTTTACGGAGGATGATCAGATTACACATAGAGTGTGGATGATTGATAATCAGGAGATTATTGGTGAAATACGTGAAGAATTTGAAGGAATTGATTCTCTTTATATCGCTGATGGGCATCATCGTGCGGCTTCTGCGGTAAAAGTAGGTTTAAAGAGAAGAGAACAGAATCCAGATTACACAGGTGAAGAAGAATTCAATTATTTCTTATCCGTTGTATTTCCGTATGATCAGCTTTGTATTCTTCCATATAACAGGGTTGTCAGAGACTTGAATGGTCTGACTGTAAAAGCGTTTCTGGGGGCGCTGAAATTTAATTTTGAACTGATGCTGATGCCTGGATTTCCATGTAAACCTGTAGAAAAGCATTGTATGGGAATGTATGTAGATGGACAGTGGTATCATCTGAAGGCATGGCCGGATGTTTATGAGAAAAAAGATGTGGTAGGACAGCTTGATGTATCAATCCTTCAGGAAAAAGTTCTCAGTCCGATTCTCGGAATCGAAGACCCACGTACAGACCAGAGGATTTCTTTTGTAGGGGGAAATCATAAGGCAGCAGAACTTGCCCGGCTGGCAGACAAAACCGGTGGCGTGGCCTTTGTTATGTATCCGACTTCCATGGAAGATCTGATGAAGATTGATGATGAGAGCAAATTAATGCCGCCAAAATCCACATGGTTCGAACCGAAGCTCCGGAGTGGATTGTTTATACATAAACTGTAGAAATATATTTTATAAAAATCTTATAATTTCGACATGGACTTTTATTCCTTTCGATGGTACAATGAATTCATACAAAAGAGAACGAAATGTACTGAATTATGAAAGGAGGGAGAGTAAATGGAAGATACAGAATTGAGAAGTATTCTTTTTTCTATTCAGGGAAGCATTATTGGTTTGCAAAGTGATATGTCTGATATGAAGAATGATATGGCAGGTATGAAAACCGATATTGCGAATATGAAAACCGATATCGCGAATATGAAAACCGATATCACGAATATGAAAACCGATATCGCGAATATGAAAACCGATATCGCGAATATGAAAACTGATATCACGAATATGAAAGCTGATATCATAAATGTGAAGTCAGATATTAAAGAATTGCAGGGAAGTGTGAAAAAGATCGAACTTAAACTGGAAAATGAAATTGACAGAAAGATATCTGCCCTCTTTGATGCACATATTGATGAACTTCGCTATAGGAAAGAGAATAAAGAAACCAGGGAGAAAGTTGCCAGTTTGGAAATGCGCGTAGATAATCTTGAAAAAGTGGTTATGACAGCGTAGAGGAACTTAGAATACATATGATAAACCAGGAAGAAGCCTTATATTACAGAGAACATATATAAAATTTCTTTCTGGTTAATTTTAGGTGATTTTACAGAAAATAGTTGAAATCAGAGGATGGATTTGTTATACTTATATTTGTTGCGGGGTATGGCGTAGCTTGGTAGCGCGCACGGCTGGGGGCCGTGAGGTCGCAGGTTCAAATCCTGTTGCCCCGATTTAAAAAGCCTTGATTTTCAAGGCTTTTTGTTTTTCGTGTTGCATTTCGTGTTGCATAAATCATTGAAGTGATTGTTAGCAATGTCGGAATACTCTTTTGCTTTATCTGAAAGGGCATGTCTGTATACAGCCTTTAAAACCCCGTCATTACTCCAGCCACCGCGTTGCATAATATAAGCGTCAGGAACACCAAGGGCGTGTTGGATAGAAGCGGAGTAGTGCCGCAGATCATGAAAGCGGAAGTGCGGCAAACCTGCACCTTTCAGGCAATGTTCAAACCGTTTGGTTATAACATCTGGATTAAGGCCCACGATTCTGCCATGAATTCCCTGCCATTTTTTAGCAACGAAATCAGGAAAGTCAATAAATCTATCACCGGCATAGGATTTGGGAGTTTTAATGATCCATTCCAGATCCTGGTTTAGAACCATGTTCTTGTTTACATGAACGATACTTCCAGAGATATCATCCGATTCCAATGCACAGATTTCTCCACGACGCATGGGACCGAATGCAGCGAGAAGGATAGGAAGCTCCATCTCAGTTCCTTTAACAAAGTCAAGGAGCTGCTTTATTTCATTATCAGTAGGAATATATAGATCAACCCGCTTCTTCTTCGGAAGGGCTGTATTTAGTGCAAATTCTGGACGGTATGCTTTGAAAGTTGCCGATATAAGCCCATGAATATTCCTCACTGTCTTCGGTGAATGGGTAAGAGATTCATAATTTATTACCTTCTGCACATCATCCTGCGTGATAAGGTCTATTTTCTTCTCCATTAAATCTTTACAATATCTTTTACGCATTTTTCTGTATTCAGATATGGTCCTTGGCGACAATACATTTTCTCTGGAATTAATATAGTTGTCCATTGCATCTCCGAAGTCTATTGATTGTATACCCGAAAACTGTTCTTTGTCCGCCGCCCATGCAGCGGCTTCTGCCTCGCACTTTCGTTTCCCTCTTGCAGAAGGATCATCACAAGTGAAGGACTTATAGATCCGTTTCTTTTTCACGGTTCCGTCAGGCTGGATCTGTTCCTCAAAATGAGAGAACACCTGACATCTCCATGACCCGGATGGAAGTTTTTTTGCAGTTGCCATAGTATCTCCTCCTTAAAAATGGGTATAAAAATAACAGCCACACAAACGTTCGGCTTGTGTAACTGCTCCGAAGATGATACAATATCCTTGCTAAAGTACTGGATCTCTTCGGAGATTCTTGATCCGCCCCTGTTGCCAGCGGGGGCGGTTTTTATATGAATTTTTGTGTGATTAGCCGATTTAAACGTTCAAGCAAATCGTTCGGAAAACCCAAAACGTCAAATATACTTTGACCATTGAAATGTATGTCTTTATAAGGTGAAAGAATATTAAATAATTCGGAATAGAAGTTACTAATAAGGTATTTGTCTGACAACATGATTATAAGGGCAAGTAAGACCGCAAAAGTATCATTTTGTCCCAGTCTATTATTATATTCTTCTTCCGAAATGACATTAAATGTCAAAGAGAGTGTTTGGACTTTGGGAAGCTGGGGCAAAGAAATCATGCTAAAAGTTCTGTTCCCGTGAGCGATTTTATTTCTGTATTCTTTTGTAAGCTCTAATGATTTTCTTACAAATTCTTTTGATTGTTCTGGAGTTAAAAGTCCTGGAGCAATAAAAGAGTTACATATATCCTGTTTATCATCTGAATTTAAGATATTATACCATTCTATTGTAAGCCCATAAGGAATACTGGTGGTTAGTATCCAAGGTGGAATATGATTTTTATCATTTAAGTAGTGTTGCATAATTGGACTTTTTGTGTCTTTAGAAATTCGTTCTTTTAAACTTCTTAGTACATTTGTTCGCTTTCCACTGGAAGTACTGTAGTTCTTTTTATATAAATAATCATTTTTTTCTAAGCAACACAAATCTAAAGGATTAGTATACACACCATATTTTTGCGCGACTAAATATGAAATTCTGGACTTCAAAGCTTTTTCCAAAAACAATATGTATTTAAAGATAATATTATTAAGGCTTGCATCTATAATGTGTAGTGTGTACAATTCATTAAAATTTGTACCCGGGATAAAAGAATCAGAATTTGGAACTTGCAAAAAAGTGTTTTTATAACCGTTTATAATTCCATAATAGGAATAATTCTGAAGAACCTGAATAGCAAATTCTTTATCTGGAACACTTATATGCCGTTCTTCCATAATTGATATAAGCTCTTCGTAAGTTTTAAAAGGTTTATCAAAAATGATATTATTATTCATAAAAGAAAAAATCCCTCCTTCCGAATAACGGTAAGAGGGATTTTCGCTAGTCATCTCTACAACGACCATTTCTGTTGAAATTCATCTTACCATTATTATTTTGTTGTGTCAAGCGAATTTAATAAAATCTCCGATGTGAACTTTATTGTCAATATGTGGCATACGTTGGATCTCATCATCATTAACTGATAAAGCTTCGCGTTCAGAAAAGGTTTGTTCAAGCAATGGTGAAAGGGGGATATTAAAATTAATCTTGCGAGTTACTTCTTTATTTTTTTGACAAACGGAATACTCATCCTGGACATCTATAACGTCTAAAGTGTCTTTTACGAATACATACTTACATAATTCTTTTCCGTCCAATCCAATGATTGGTTCACCTAAAGAATATATTTGAATGATATTGCCTACTGATAGTCTGGATTTTCCAACATCAACAATAACAGTATATCTGTCAATAATTCGTATAACATGTCCAAGTGCTGAAGGTTCAATACTGCGTTCCATAAATACTCCTTTCTAAATCTGAATTATTAGATATTCTCAATTCAATCAGTTTCTGATGATACCCCGTCATCTGAGATATCTGTTCAATAGTATTTTTCAAAATGACTATGCCGATGTAATCATATGCATTACTGCAAATGGCTCAAAATAAATTATGTAATTATCTATAGATACATACAATCCATATTTAGCTTTATAACAATCAATAGCTTCTTCCAGATATTCTTCAGTCACATCCAGATATTCAGCCATCTCATAAAAATTCCTGCAACCGGACTCATAAGCTCTGATCAGACCCGTAAGCCCGATTTTAAGATTATATCCATATAATCGTGCACGATATTCCTGCTTACGGTTCATGGCATTACTCTGATCCAAAATATCTCCAGTAGTAGTGTAATGATGTCCAAGCTCTTCTGCCAGTACGCAGGACTTTTCTACCTGAGTAGGAAGTGACCGATTAATGGCAATTCTGTTCTTGTATATCCGGCCGCCATAACCAGAAAGCTCCTTTTCTTTAACAATCAAATTCTCAGAATCGGATAAAGTTAATAGTTCTTCGTAGGTCAATAGAATCGCCCCTTTACGAATTTATAGTAAAAAGTTTATGTAAAATAGTTAAGCATCTTTATGACAGCATTTTTTACAAGGTTGAAATCCCTGTTTTTGAGCATCGGAAAGTTCCAACTCAATAGGCTTTTTTATACCGCAACAATGCTGATCTATATGATACTTACTACTTTTGGCCGAAATCCAAACGGGAGTTCGCTGAATTATATTTATGTTTAATATTTGCCCAAGGTAAGTTATATCTTCAGGATACATAGAACAGTGTCGACTTAGCTGCAGATTTAGAGCTTCGCTTAAATTCTCAAATGGTTGTTGATATCTCAACATATTTAATAGAAATAGTAACTGGCTAAAACCACGAAGATTGTTCGCTTCGGCAGGAGGACGTAGTCTGCTACTGCATTCATGATTATATACTCGCCCGCCATGTGCTGACAAATTTCGGTATTCAATACAGATAAACAAGGTGTCCATCATTAAGGGAATAAGTGCAGTATCAGGAATGCCAAGAGTATTGGCGTCATACATTTTCTGTGCAAGGGCAAGTTGCTCTTCATGTTTAAATAAATTTATAAAATTTACAATAGTGCTAAAATACACACTTTTAAATAGAATCCAAGGCGGTACGACGCCATATTTTTGAGAGTAATGGGCAATAGGATTCTTGTCAGTATTTAAAGTTTTTTTCAATGTATCAAGGATTGCAGGCAAAGTGAAACGTTGCTTCCTTTTCTTTTTGTTAACATAATTACGGTATTGAAGGTAATCGTTTTGATTTGTGCCATATTTATAAGCGATAACATCAGCAGCTGCTTCTTTAACGTATTCTTCTAAGTCAAGCATAGAAGCCATAACTGCATTTCTAAGATTTTTGTCCAGTATATATAAAGATTGAATCTGTTCAAAAGTAACACCTGATCGATATTTTTTTGAACATTCTTCAGACATAATCGTGTAAGGATCACGATAACTTTTAATTAAATTTGAATAGCCATATAATGCAAGTTCAGAACGGGCAAAATCGAGGTTACTAATAATCAATCCTTGTTTTTTTAATTTTTCAATCTGTTCATCTACTGTTGCGTAGAGAATAGTATCTTTATCCATAAATATCCTCCAAAATAATGCAAAAAGAGCTTTGGAATACAATCCCAAAGCTCTTCCGCGACCGCCCAGCAGTCATTCACTAATTAGTGACATTATAGCATATGCAAAGACTTTGTCAAGTATTCATTGCTGAAAAATATAGGTATATTTTATTTAAGGATGATTTAGATCCATTCTTTATCATCTTTCATAACATCATCCGCATGTTTCTTTTGCTCCTCAGTTGGATTCATCTCATGTGCAGCGTTTGGCAGCAGATCATCCTCCATCTGCTGGGTGGAGAGGAGATTCTTGGAATAGGTAAGAACCTTTCTTTGGTTGTGAGCAGATAACTGTTCACATACCTCTATGATTTCCTTGCATTGAGAAGAACTTGAAACTGCTTGGATTGAATCTGCATTATCTTCAATAAGTTGTATAGACTGCTTGCCATCTAACATTTTTAATAAAGTGTCTAATTCAATTCCCATGCCAGATGCAACTTTTGCCATAGAAGGCAACGTTGGGGAAATTGGCTTATTATTTCTTGGGTTAATATTATTTTCCAGCATGGAAATATAACCTTTACTTAGAGAACAAGCACTTGCAAATTCTCCTATTGTAATATTGTTGCGGTCACGATAATTTTTAATGATATCACCTAGTGTCATTGAATCACCTCTTTTTTGTTTAGTATATTGTACAACATGTTGAAAAAAAAGTCAACAAAAATGTTCAACATACTTGACAAAATGAAAATGGGGTGCTATGATACAAACAGTTCAACATGATGAACGGAAAGGAGATGATTAATAAATGGGATATAAGATAAAAGAGTGCAGAAAAGAGAAAAAAATGTCTCAATGCGAATTGGCGGAAAAAAGTGGAGTATCGCGAACTGTTATATCTGGTTTAGAAAGTGGGGCAATCACAACGACTACGACAGATACTCTTTTAAAGATAGCAAAAGCACTTAATAAAAAAGTATCAGAAATTTTTTTTGAAGCATAGTTCAACATGTTGAAAATTTAGATACCCAGAAAGGAGGGACAAAATAAGTGCTGATAATTATGACATCCGTAATTGTATCAGCAATTACTGCCAAAATAGTAGCCACCTACTATTTTAAGAAAGTAGATGGCTATGTAAAAGAAATGTGCAAAATGACAATCAAAAGCAATGAAAATACATTAGCTACTTTACACAGACTTCAAAAAAATTCTTCCCAAGAGGAGTGAAGAAACCAAGATATTTATGAATAGCTGCCCTTTTTGAAGCGTAGAAGCGAATAGCTTTTGAAGAAAAAGCCTTGTAGTAATCGGTTTCCTCGAATGGAATATAAACTGACTTATCTGAAAAGGAAGAGTTAGTATCTAATGCAATTATTCCAAGTCTTTCTAAAGATGAAATTGCAGAAGAGGTGCTCCATATATCAATATCTGAAAGCGAAGATATATAAACGGCAGGAAACTGCAATTCGTAACTGGAAGTCAGATGATTTTCAAGCACATAATCAACAACTGGAAAATTATATTTAGGGTGAAGCGTTTTTAAAATTCTAGCATCGATGGGACTCATCTGCTTGATAATTTCTGCAAAAGATGGGTGAACATTTGAAACGTAATGGCTATCCATAGATTTGGAAATTAAATTTACAAACAGCTTACGAAGTTCTTCTGATTCAATACAGTATTTCGAATTTTCAAGAGCCTGTGCTGTTATTTGGATATTTGGTTCAATGAGGTTTTCTTCAGGAATGGATGAAATTACTTGAGACAATTCCTGCTTGTAAAGTTCCAAATTGTGGGCATATTTCATACGGCGTTTATCTGCTGCTTGTGAGATGCCACCAAAAACCAGATACCATACATCAGATAATGTCTGCCCTATTCCCTGTGTTGGCTTATCAGTAAGATTTTTGACAGCATTATCGATAGAATCTGGGAGTTCAGGCAAATCAATAAGGGGAGAATTTTTATCGGACATAATTATTACCTTCTTTCTTATGTATTGGGTACGTCACTACCCTGTAATACAAGAATAGGAGAGAAACAAAGAAAAGTCAATAGAGATACCCAGAAAGAGAGGTGAGATAAAAAGCAATGAATATAAAAGAGATGAATTACCCTGTTAATGCCGGAATCACCAAGGCCATAAAAGAAAAAGGATTAAAACAGGTTTATGTAGCAGAACGTGTTGGCTGTACACCACAGAAGTTAAATGACATGATTGCAGGCAGATGCTTAATTAAAGCGTGTGATATTCCAAGAATCGCAAAAGCTCTTGGAGTTGAAATAAATTATCTTTTTGAAATAGAGAAAGGAGCATAGGCAAATGGAAAAAGACCTCATACAGCTAGAAGTAACTGCGGATATAACAGAGGCACAGGAGAAAATAAGCTATTTAGTGGAATTATTAAAAGAAGCCAATTCATTGGCAGATGAACTGGCTTCCAAAAAACTCAATATTTTTATTTATATGAAATATTGAGTTTAAGATCAATTTCATTGTGACAAAACGGGCAAAGACTTTTTCCGGGAGTTACGGAAACTGAGGAGCGACAATGCGGACATTCTATATCGTAACAACGAGAATTTGCTTGTTGCTCAATATTAGAACGCATTGTTTTTTCTAAATCTCTGGAAAAACGATTCATGTCAGATTTGCTGAATAAATTATATTTTTTTGCCATACATACACCACCTTTCTATTAAAATTGAACGTTCTAATAGTATGTTACTATAAAAATACTAGAATGTCAATATAATGTATAGAAAATATGTTTGTACACAATATATTGCGTATATATGTAATGGTTTAGATATCCAGAAAGAGAGGTGAGGCAAACAATGCCAAAAGTAAAATTAAACCGCGATGCTCCACTCAATGAAGCTGCAAAAAGATTTTATCACTTTTTCAGAGCTGGGAAAAGCAAATCCCAGATCTGTAAATTAATGGGATACAGTGATGCGACAGACTGTAACAGACTCAAAGCCCCGGAGTTCTTTACTCTCCGGGAGCTGAGAATCCTTTACAAAGAAGCACAGTTACCCGATGAAGAATTTATGAAGATGATCCGAGAGGAGAAATAAATGAAACAGTACATAATCATAGCCCTCTGCATCCTTGCAGGGAAGTACGTAGATATTCCGATCTGGTTAAACGTCCTCTTTGGGATATCCGCATACTGGGCGGTAAGCCAGATCAATAGAGAATGGGAGTAGAAATGACAGAAGAAGAGAGAAAGAGAGAAGTAGAACGGATTTCCAGAAAAACCCAGAAGTCCGTAAAAACTCCCTCAAACGAACAGAGAATCATCCGTATTGTTCGATTTAAAGCCGGAAACCTTGCAAGTTATATAGGCACTCTGGAAGAAGCAACCAGAAAAGCAAAAGAGATGGAATGCCTGTACGGTCCGATCGAACATATTGAATAAAAAAGAATCGGAGGAAAAGTAATGTTTAAACAGAAATTAAAAGAGATTTTAGAACTTACGCTCGAAGCGGCAGATAAAACAGAAACATATATAAGCTACCATTACGGAAATCAATCAGAATCATTGTCAGTATTTGTAGGTGAAGAAGTGTTTACTGTTTCAGACAATAAACATATGGAAGAAAGCATGGACGAAATCAGGGAAGCATTGTTGAAACTGATCAAATAAAAAGACTCATGTAATGCAAATACATGAGTCAGGGTGACTTTCTGCCACTTGGATAATAAAACCTATAAAAAATATAACATCCAGGTGTCAGAAAGTCAAGATTCAAGCAGGAAAAACCTGCTATATTTTTAACTCTTTTTCAGGGGCGGAAAGCCTCTTGGAAGCTCGATTAGGGGTATTAGACTTACGACAGGAGACACTTATATGAGGTGGGCATATATCAGAGAGGTATGGGAGTTTGACAGCACCATAGAGATAGAGGAGAAGCATACAGGAAGATATGGAGCAAAGGGACAGGTAAGAGAATAAAAAAGAAAAGCCACTCCGGAAGAGATCGCAAAGCAGAATCAGTGGAGACGGCAAAGAGACGTCAGGAGACTGATCAAGTGGAACTTCTCCCCAGGCGATTACTGGATGACTCTTACCTACAAAAAAGGAGAACGTCCCACGTGGGAACAGATGAAAAAAGATTTGGCAAAGCTGATTAGGAAATTGAGAGCAAAATATAAAAAGAATGGGTGGGGGCTGAAATACATCTACCGTCTGGCAATCGGAAAGAAAGGTGGTCCCCATGTACATCTTCTGGTAAACCGCGAAGCCAATGAAACCACCGGTACGGACAAGCTACTTTCAGAGATCTGGGAAAACGGACATGTATATTTCGCTTCCCTTTACGATGCCGGCGGATATGTAAAACTTGCAGAGTACATTACGAAGCCTTTGGAAGAACATGAACCGGATGAAATCAAACGTTACAGCTGTTCTCGGAATCTGATCAGAAAGGAACCGGATAGAAAAAAAGTCAAACGCCGGAGTCTGGTAGACAAACAGGGACAGATGATCTACCCAACTGCCCGAAAGGGATACTACATAGACCCTGAGTCAGTAAAGATGGGAATCAATCCGTTCACTGGCTATGCGTACCGACATTATACGCTTATAAAGATAGACAGGAGGATTTAAAGATGGGAGAACCCAGGATGGCAAGAGTAGATGTTTCTATTCTTGTCAGAAAAAAAGGTGCAAAAGTAAAGAAAGGTAAATACCTGTACATAATTGCCAGCAAGGATTTCCCTAAAGGCCCTGGGAATCCTATCAGCGGATCAGCGTATGTAGAAAACACAACAGTAAACCGAATGGCTCTGCAATGCCTGGTGGATGCCTTGCAGAGAATACATAGACCATCCATGGTCACAATCCACACAACCAGTGGGTACCTTCAGAACGGATACCGCAGCCTTCCGGAATGGAAAGGAAACGGATGGACCAGAAAAGATAAGAAAGAATTACGCAATGCAGACCTCTGGCAGCAGGCGGACAAGCTGTTAAGCAACCATGCAGTGCGATTCAAAATGCAAATATGAAAACGTGAGAGGAGAACATAATGTTTGAGAAGTTTGGAGAAATGGATTATGAGGAATTTATCCGTACGGCAGCAGCGGAGAGACAGGAAGGTGATCTGGAAGCCCTGATCACCCTGGCTGTAGAAAATGGTCTTGAAAAAGAGGACGCAGAAGATTACATGGAAGGTATCGTGGATACCCTTGCAACCCCGTATATGGCAGCACTTGCGAAACTTGAAGGAGAAGCTAAAGAACTTGGAATAAGAGGACACCAGCTTGACCAGAAAGACACCATCCTGACATTGTTGGATAAAAACGAAGAACTGTGCCTTGCAGTCAGAAAAAAGGAAAAGTCATTAACAGAATGTCTGGCGAGGATTCTCACCTTTTCGAGCGAGTGCGCAGTTCAGGTACCGGATGCGATCGTAAAACTGGCAGAGTTCCGCATGGACGGTAGGAAAGAAAAGATGAAAGGTCCAGTATATGAAGGCGGGGAAACGAAAGCAGATGTGCGCAGGATCGCAAAAGAATATTATCTGGAGGCGTAAGTATGCTTGGAGTAAAAGGATTTGATAAAGACCTGGCCACTTCATACGGGTCAGGCGTAAAACTGGAAGCGGGAAAAACCTACAAAGAAGATGAGTGCAAAGTATGCCGCAACGGATGGCATTTCGTAGAGTATGCGCCTGACTGTCTGGGATATTTTCCACTTGGCTTTGGAAACCGCTATTTCCTGATCGAGGCAGCAGGAGACATAAATGAGGAACAGGATTTCCGATGCTGCTGTACAGAGATCACCCTGCTGAGAGAACTGGACCTGAAAGCTTTTGCCGGGATGTCTATGAGATATATGATACAGAACCCTAAGATGGAATGGCAGAGGGAAGTCGGACACCTGCAGATAAAACCGGAAATTGCGCTGGCACAAAAAGATGAGATCGCGATTGCGAGAGGCAGACACCCGAAAGTCCGTCTGAAGACGGGAGCAGTCGGCGGGCTGGTACAGGAAGATGAAGACAGGAATATCATATGCGCCAGGGTATTTTTGGCAGAAAAGGATGGGATATATTTTTTAAATTCCGGAGAGATACGGAGGGAAGAACAGTGAAACGCAGATTGATCGAAAAGGCAGCGGTACCGGTACCGAAGCACAAAAACAAAAAGATTACAGGGAAAGTCCAGATAGAAAAAAAGTATCTGATATTGGATCTGTTCCGGAAAAATACATATATCGGGCGGTATGTTCTGGATACAGAAACGGGAGAACATGCTTATGTATCAGATCAGGGACACTGGCATTCCTATAAGCTGCTGCGAATCATGGGATATGACCCTGTGTGCGAAAGTCTTTACAGTCCGAGGATATTAGGGGATTTCCAGTGGGATACGAAAGAAGATGAAGAGCTTGCGAAAAAGGCTCTCCTGCCAGAATGCGCAAACAGAAATATCATGACAGCAATTCAGGATATGGAAGAAGACTATGATAAAGAAAAACGCGTCCGGGCATTAGATAACAAATACCGCAGGATAGATAAACTCATGGACGCGATTCCAGAAGAAGACGGGGCATTTAGAGACTGGGTCTATAAGATAGGCAGCAGGGAAAAGTATCTTTTCTGGGACAAAGAAAACAGAACATACGGATGCAGCAACTGCGGAGCCCAGGTACCGGAAAAAGCCCTGGACAGACCAAAACAGGGAGAGATAAGAAAATGCCCTGAATGCGGACAGAAGGCAGTCATAAAAAAGAGAACCCGTCACATCTGGACAAAAGCAAGGGTATGCAGGCTGGAAAGGGTAACACCGGAATATGGCGTAGCCAGACATTACAGGATAGAGATCGAACACCGCATAAGTGGACACGGGATCTATCTGGACGAAGGAGTCCGCATCCTTTTGTATAACAAAGGGAATGTGAAGCCAGGATATATGATTTTTTATAACCAGGATGGAGCTGTTGAAGAATGGTATACGGGACTGGTCAGAAGCAACTGGTATACAAGTAATCCGAAAAATAAACGGATAGATGAATGCTTCTTATATCCGGAAGGAATCCCGGAAGCATTAAAAGGGACCATGTATGAAAGCATGACCAATGCCTTTGTAGAAATGTCAAAGAAGGAAATGAAAGCAGATTACAATGCTGCCATGGCAGCAGGATGCCGTAATAAAGGACTTGGAATGATGATGGAATATCTGGCAAAAGGACGTTTCTACAGACTGCTTCAGGAAACGACAGGGCACTGTTGGGCATACAACGGTTCCTATAGCGGATACCTGCAGATAGATGGAAACAGCATAGAAGAAGTCATGGGACTGTCAGATAAACAGAAGATCAACCGTCTCAGGGAAGAAAACGGAGGCTGTTTGAAATTAGAGTGGCTGAGATACTCAGAGGCACACAACTGCAAGATATCCAAAAAGAGCATGGACTATCTGGAAGAATGCGGGATCAATACTGATAAGATAGAAATACTGCCAGGTGGGATTCCAGACAAAATGAGTATCGAACAGATTGTTAATTACGTAAGAAAGCAGACGGAACAGGGATATAAAACACCTAAAAGGGTGCTGGAACAGTGGGCAGACTATCTGAGCATGTGCCAGGCGCAGAATAAGAGCCTTGATGAGGAATTGTTTTATAAACCAAAGAACTTAAAACAGAGACATGACGAACTGGTAACAGATGGTCAGAAACTCGATATCGTAAAAAGAATGAATACTGATCCGAAATTGAGACAGCAGGAAGCTGAAAAGATGGAAGAAAAATTCTCGGGAGCTTCTGCGGTAATGAAAGAAGTAAAAGAAAAGTATGAATTTGCCGCAGACGGGTACCGGATAATCATGCCGGAACGCCCGGTAGAGATCGTAAGGGAAGGATATGCCCTGCATCATTGTGCCGGAAGCTCCGAAAGGTACTTCAACCGGATCGAGAACAGGGAAACATTTATCGGATTCCTTAGAAGGGAGAAGGAACCGGATATCCCGTTCTATACCATCGAGTTTGAACCGGGAGGAACGATCCGACAGAATCGCTCCTATTATGATGAAGAACCGGGAATCGAGGAGATAAGGGATTTTTTGAAGCTCTGGCAGAAAGAGATAAAAAAGAGACTTACAAAAGAAGACAGGGTGCATGCGGCAAAGAGTGCAGCCTTAAGGGAACAGAACATAAAAGAACTTCAGGAGAACAAAAATACATTCGTCCTGAAGAAACTGGAAGAAGATTTTATGGAGGCAGTATAAGTGGAGAATATAGTAAAAGACTATCAGGGATTTAAAAGAGATACAGACCTTGCTGTTGAGAAGATACGCACCGGAGCAATGACAATGGCACAGGGTGCAGTAGAACTGGGATACCAGTTAAAGATTGCAAGGGATACGGGAGTCCTTCAGGAATCCGGATACAGCTCAATGGGAGAATTTGCCAGGGAAGAATATGGACTCCGCCCTGACCAGACAACAAGATACATACAGCTGAATGATAAATACTCAGAGAACGGCTATTCCAGGAGACTGCAGGAAAAATACACCGGCATAGGAAAGACAATCCTGATGGAGATGCTGACACTTCCGGATATCATAAGCGAGGAGATCACGGAAAGCTTTTCAAAAGAGGACGTGAGAACCTTAAATTCCGAGATAAAAGAAGAGAATATGATCACCGATCTGGAGGTGATGATGGAAGAGACCGACCAGAAACAGGAAGAACTTCCGTCAATCCTGGAAAAAACAGCCTACCAGCTGGGGAAAGACCATCCTGAAACGTATATAGAACTGTTTGAAGCCTTTGAGATCGATGACAGTCAGGGAGCAGCAGAGATCCTTGCCCCGAATGAAGAAAAGATATATTCCCTGCGTATTCCGGGAACAGGACGCATGCTTCTGTCATTGAAATTATCAGAACAGGAAATAAGACTGATCAATGTCCGCTCACAGGAAAAAGAGGATTTTATCTGGCAGCAGTTGGAGAGATCTTTAAGAAAACTTATGGATTTTACAAAAACTGCGAAAGAATCGTGGGAAAAGCAGTACGGAGAAAAGCTTCCGGAAAAAGAACTTCCGGAAGATAAACCAGAGAAAAAGCCTGCCAGGGTCCAGAAAGCAAAGAAACCAGATAAGAAAAAGCTGGATTCAGTGGAAAAAGTGGATAACTCTGTGGATAAATGTCAAGAAACAGCAGTTGAAGAAAAAGAAGAACTGCGCACAGAAAGTACATCGTCGGAACCCGATTCTCAGACACCAAAATCCGAACCAGAAAATATAGAAAAATGTCAAGAAACAGCACAGACAGAATCAGAACCACAGATTCCCGGACAGGATAACATCCAGAATCATCCGGAATACATGCCAGAACCAGTAACCGAACAGGACGTTCGCCCGGAACCAGAAATTGCGCCGGCGCAATCAGAACCACAGGAAGAAAGCCCGATAACCAGAAAAACCTACATAGATTCCTTAACAGCATATGGTACCGCCGAGTATCTTGCAAAAGCAATGAGATCATTTGCGAACAAAACCTATAACATGCTTCTGGCTCCTGCTTTTTGGGAAAGATGGCTGAATGAAAAAGTAGACCATAACGGAAGACCGTGGGAAAACTAAGGGTGCTTTCAAAATTCACATAGATTCATTTCCTTCCTGCGTGAGCCTGTCAGATCGCAGGAAGGGGAAAGGAGACAAAGGTGGAGAAAAACTGTAAAACCTGTATCGATAATGATAACGGATTCTGTGACCAGAGAGAAATCCTCGTAGAGGACGAAGATCCTTGCGATAAATGCAGTGAATATGGTGGTGATTACTACAGAGACGAAAATGGGGAAATCATTTGTAGATGTCTTGAATGTCCTGATGGTCCGTACCAAGACCAGGAGAATGATACCAGAAAGGAGAAACATGAATCTCAGACAGAAAAAGAAGTTATTCAATAAAAAAGTCGGCTGGAATCCACCGGAAGGGATGCATTACAGTGATAGACGCTACCATGATTTCATCGGAAAGCCCTGGGGAGGACTGGCAGAACTGAAAAAACAGGAAACGATCAGAGCGGTAGAAGACTTTAACAGTAACATTCAGGATAGAAACACTCAGATCAGAGCATCACGGAGGTATACCAGATGAACCAGGAAGGATTACTGTTTCCAAAAGGAATCATCAAAAAGAAACGAAAAAAACATCACAAAAGCATCATTGACAGAGACATGAAGGGCCAGTGCTTCATATGCGGCAAAACCGGCTACACAGAACGCCATCACATCTACGGAAGTGCAAACCGTAAGTATTCCGAGCAATATGGCTTGACTGTATATCTTTGCCCGGAATGCCACAGGACCTCAGATGTATCTGCACATAAGAACAAAGAAGTCAGATACACCCTGCAACGGATCGGCCAGAGAGCTTTTGAAACCAAATGCGGCAGCAGAGAACAGTTTGTAAAGATGTTTGGAAAGAATTACCTGGAGGATGAAAAATGAACATAGGAAAAGCAACCGCAATATTCAAAGATATCCATAACGAGGAAACAGAAGTAGAAGACAAGATCACAGCGATTCAGGAAGTGATTGATATGCCTACACATAATAGCATCACAAAGAAGAGCATGCTGGAGGCACTTCGCTGGCTGATCGAAGAATATATCTAAGGAGGCACACAAGATGAATGATGACAGAGCAAAGACCTGCAAACACAGTACCGGACAGATTGGCCAGCTTGCAGTATACGTCCTTCCGACATGCCCGAATATGAGCATGATTAAGGGAAGATTCGTAACAACCAGACAGAGATGCCGTAAATGCAGATTCTACAAGGAGAAAAAATGAACCTATATGAGATTACAGATATGAAAACGGGAAAAGTGATAGAGCCTGTAATAGCATTAAGAGAAGCATCAGAAAAAATCAACTGTAAGTCGCACGTGATATCAAATGCCTATTATGGGGGGCACCTTGCAAACCGTAGATATAGAGTGATGATGGTAGATGAAACGATTAAAAGAAAAGACATGATATGGGTAGAATGGGACGTATGCAGAAAACAGCTGTTAAAATTATGCGGGAGGGATGAATAATGGGAAGAAACGCTGAAGGTTATCCGGATCCAACAGCTAGTAAAGCAATCCGGGCAGCAGAACATATGCCAGAACAGATATACAAAGACTATTGTATCCTTCGGGCAATGGCATACCGTATGGGACTGGAGATAACCGGAATAAGAGACCAAAAGACAGGAAGGGAATACAGGAAATGAGAAAACACTTAAGATACTGGTTATTCGAAACCAAAGGAAAGAAATGCAGATTCTGCTGTTTCTTCTGCCATTACTGGCACTTATGTCAAAATGATACATAAAAAGAAGGAGGCCGGGAACTATATGCTCCCGGCTAAAAGTATGAAAAAGAAAAAAGTTTTGCAATTACTCTTTGCTCTGTACAGGTAATACTATACCCAGAAAATGTGAGTAATATGTGATGCGGATTTGAAGAATTTGTGAAAGGGGAGCGATACCGATGGACAAGAATATCTTAAGCCAATACATAGACGCCTGCGAACTGATCAGAGAGACAGAAGATGAGATTAAAAAGCTAAACCGAAAGAAAAAGACAGTAATACAGACCAATGTATCCGGGAGCAATCCTGATTTTCCATATAACCCACAACATTTTAAAATCCAGGGAACAACATTTAACTATGCAGATGACAGCCAGCTTCGATATCAGAAGAAGATTTTGGAAGAAAGAAAATTCCAGGCGGAACAGTTAAAAACAAACGTGGAAGAGTGGCTAAACACAATTTCTCCAAGAATGCAGAGAATCATAAAATACAAAGTGTTTGAAGAACTGACATGGCAGCAGGTAGCCCAGAAGATGGGAAGAAAGGCTACCGAGGAGAGTATCAAAAAAGAATATCAAAGATTTTTCAAAGAAAATTAAAAAAATGTCCCGTTTGTCCCAAATGTCCCGATTTCATATGCTATAGTATAAACTGAACTCAGAAGGATGAATTCCGAGAGATCTCCAACATCGCTTTTATAATTCGTATATAACAAAGAGTTTGTGTTCGATTAAGAAAAGTAGTACAATTATAAAAAATGAAAGGAGGTACTCTTATGTTGAGCTTAATTCCAAGATGTCCATTTTGCGGAGCAAAGCATAATCCTGTAAGATGTGATACACATGAGCAAAGAACACATTGCACATGCAATAAATGCAAGCAGCCATATACTATTATACATGGGAATGGAAATTGCAAAACTATAAAAGGATAGAAATAAAGGAAAAAGCGGCTCTTGGGTTGCTTTTTCTTTTTATACTCAAAAAACTCAAACAATCAATAAGGACATTTAGCTCAGCAGGTCAGAGCAACCGGCTCATAACCGGTCGGTCCTGGGTTCGAATCCCAGAATGTCCACTCAAATCAGACAGGAAAGAGGTGAGCCTAATGGCATTAACTAAAAAACAGAAAATATTTGTAGATGAATACCTGATAGACCTGAATGCCACTCAAGCCGCTATCAGAGCTGGGTATAGTCCAGATACAGCCGGATCCATAGGAAGTGAAAACCTTAAAAAACCTGAAATTCGCGCACGTATAGAAAAAGCTATGGCAGAGCGCTCAAAAAGAACAGGAATCAATCAGGACCGTATCATTATGGAGCTTGCAAAGATCGCTTTGCTGAATCCAAAAGGACTGGTGAATTTTGATGAAGCTACAATCAAGGAAGATGCTACGGATGAGGATGTTGCAGCTGTTGCTTCTGTTAAGGTGAAACGCTTTCCTACAAAGGACGGAGAAGGAGTTGAGAGGGAAGTTAAGATGTATGATAAAACGAAAGCCCTTGAACTTCTTGGTCGGCACCTTGGCATGTTCAAGGATAAAGTTGAAGTATCCGGACTGGATGAAGAGAAGAAGAAACTTGAGGATATCCTTCAGCAGATCCGAGGCGATGGATAATGAGCGCGGAACGTTTGATCCTTTCTGAAAAGTACAAAGCTTTTCTGAGACATAAAGCCCCGGCAGAGTTCCTTGAAGGGACAACAGCTGCGGGGAAAACGACAGTAGGTCTTTTCAAATTTATGCTAAGAGTTGCAGAGTCTCCAAAGAAACTCCACATTCTGGCAGCAGATGACACCGGAGCAGCAGAGAAAAACATCATCAATAAAGATTTAGGAATCTTAGATGATTTTGGCATTCTGGTAGAGTACAAAGGAAATGGATCCGGAGAATACAAGATGCCACATCTGTTGTTTCATGCGCCAGGAGGAGACAAGATTATCTTTGTTGTCGGCTATGGCAATAAGCGGAAATGGAAAGATGCCCTTGGCGGACAGTACGGATGCCTCTATATAGACGAGATCAACACAGCAGACATTGACTTTGTCCGAGAATCTTCCATGCGTTGCGATTACCTTATGGCAACCTTAAACCCTGATGATCCATCTTTAGATATCTATAAAGAATATGTCAACTGTAGCAGACCACTCCCGGAGTGGGAAGGCAGCACACCACAGGAAATAAAAGATGAGTTAAAAGAAGAACCAAAACCCGGCTGGGTGCATTGGTTCTTTTCTTTTGACGATAATGCAGGACTTCCGGAAGAAAAGAAGCAGCAGATCATTCAGAATACTCCAAAAGGAACCAAGATTTATAAGAATAAGATTCAGGGCCTCAGAGGAAAAGCAACTGGCCTTATCTTCCCGAATTTCGACAGAAAGAGACATGTGGTATCTGCGAAGTGGGTAAAGGATCAGATAGCAGCAGGAAAGCTGAAGTTTAGAAAATTCACCTGTGGTCTGGATACTTCCTATTCCTCAAAATCTCCGGACACAATCGCTATGATGTTCCAGGGCATCACAGAGGACAGGAAGCTGATCACACTGGCAGAGAAAGTGTATAGCAATAAAGACCTTGAGAAACCGCTGGCACCTTCCGACACCACAGTAAAATTTGTAGAATTTCTAGAGAAATGCCGGAAGGACTGGGGATTTGCAAAAGATACATTTGTTGACTGCGCAGATGCTGCTACGATCACAGAGCTGCGGAAGTATAAAAGACTCAAAGGATGCCTGTACAATTTTGTCGAATCCTACAAAAAGGTAGAGATACTGGACAGAATCAAACTTCAGCTCGGCTGGATCCAACAGGATTGTTATCTGGTAGTAGATACCTGCACGGAACACTTAAGCGAACTGGAGAAATACTCCTGGGATGAAGAAAAGGATATCCCGGAAGACAGAAACGATCACACGATAAACGCCCAGCAATATGGATGGATTCCATACAGAAACCTTATTGGATTTGAGGAGGAATAAGAAATGGGGTGGATGCAGAAATTGAACGAAACAATAAAACACAGTATACGGTCATGGCTGAATATTATGCCGGCAAGCCCGTATGCTATTCAGATAGACGAAATCATGGATTTCGAACTAAATGCGATTCGCAATCGTATCTGGTATTCAGCAGACGGAAACAAGATTGAACAGATGTACCGACAGATGCCGGAATATGCAGATAAGCAGAAGTTCTGGAGTTCCAGATGTACTCCTGGAATGGAAATGAGAAAGATTCATACAGGCTTACCCAGCCTGATTGTACGTGTACTGAACAGCATCATAATAGCAGGTATGGAGAAATTTGAGTTCCCGAACGTGCAACAAGAACAGCTGTGGAACGAAATTGAAGAGGATAACAAGTTCAGAAAGAAATTCGAGAAGTCTCTTAAGGAAACGCTGTTTATTGGTGACGGTGCTTATAAAATATCGGTAGACACAGAACTGAGCCAGTATCCTATCTTGGAATGGTATCCGGGAGAACGTATAGAAATCGTTCTGAACCGAGAAAGATTGAAAGAAATCGTATTCAAACAGGTGTACATGGAAGGAAAACGGCAATATGTCCTGAATGAACACTATGGATATGGCTATATCATTCCACGTCTGTATAAAGGGGAAACAGAGGTACCGCTCAATACACTGGAAGAAACAGCAAATATGAAGCCAGTGACATTTGATAAGAGTGTAATCCTTGCAGTTCCTTTTAAGATATATGAAAGCAGTCAGTTCGAAGGCAGGGGCGGAAGCATCTTTGATGGAAAATTAGATGCATTTGACGCATTTGATGAAGCCTGGTCCCAGTGGATGGATGCGCTGCGGGCAGGAAGGGCAAGAACTTATATCCCGGAGAGTTATATACCAAGGGATCCGGAAAACGGAGTACTGATGCGACCTAACCCGTTTGATAATCGTTTTATTGCCGGTGACGACAATATGAGCGAAAACGGAAAGAATGAGATTCACACAGAACAGCCAGCAATTCCACATGAAAGCTACCTTGCTTCTTACTGTACGGCACTAGATCTGTGCCTTCAGGGCATCATAAGCCCGTCCACTCTTGGAATTGATGTGAAAAAGCTCGATAATGCAGATGCCCAGAGAGAAAAAGAGAAGACCACTCTCTATACCAGAGATGCAATCATTGAAGCTCTGCAGGAAACCCTGCCAGAACTCATTGAAACGGCGGTCAATGCCTATCACATCCTACACAATGAAATCATTGAGGAAGTAAAAGTAAATATTAAGTTCAAAGAATATGCCAATCCGTCTTTTGAAAGCCAGGTAGAAACAGTAGCAAAGGCTAAACAGGGCGGCATTATGAGCATTGAACGTTGCGTAGAGGAATTGTACGGAGACAGCCTGGATGATCACTGCAAGCAGGAGGAAATCACCCGCCTGAAAGCAGAACAGGGCATACAGGAACTGGATGAACCAAGTGTGAGTATGGCAGCAGGAGACTTTCAGGTAGACACAGGAGGTGAAGGGACAAATGAGGGTAAAGGTAATGAACCGGATCTACAGGATGGATCGAAGGGAGTATCAGGGGCTTCTGGGAATAGCAAAGGAGCAGGTACCTCTTGGAATTTACGCTCTGGAAAAAGATAACTATGCAGAACTCAGAAATGATCACTGCACCAGCATCGCAAAACTAAAGGAACTGACACGTCAGTTCAAAGCACAGGGATTCAAGGTATTGTCAAATGGCAAAGATAAATGATGAATATGATATCGGAGCCGCCTTTGAAGCCATAGAAAATGAACTGATAGCTTCCATGATCCGCAATATGGAATCCCATAAACAGGAAGAACTGGATGAGGATAAGCGCTGGAGCATGTGGCAGACAGAAATGCTTAAATCCCTGGAAAAATATAAGCACGATAATCGAAAGAAGTACAGCAAACAGTTTAAAGATATCAACGCCAAGATATCCGGACTGATCCAGGCGGCCAGAGCAGAAGGAAACATGAATCAGGAGATTGCGATACTAAAAGCAATTAAAGATGGATTTCCAGCAAAGAAGATCACTAAGGGAGCTACAGCAGAGTTTTTCAGACTGAATGACAGGAAACTGGAAGCTTTGATAAAGGCAACCACAGATGATATGCAGAAAGCAGAGACAGCTATCCTGCGAATGGCAGACGACCAGTACAGAAAGATTATCTATAATTCCCAGGTATATGCCAATACCGGAGCAGGGACCTATGAGAAGGCCGTAGACATGGCAACAAAGGACTTCCTTTCAGCCGGATTGAACTGCGTGGAGTATTCCAACGGTTCAAGGCATACGCTGGCTGATTACGCCGATATGGCGATCAGAACAGCATGTAAGAGAGCGTACCTTCAGGGAGAAGGAGAGAAACGCAGGGAATGGCAGATATATACGGTCATTATAAATAAGCGTGGAGACAATCCCTGCCCTTTATGCGTCCCGTTCGTAGGGAAGGTTATGATTGATGATGTATGGAGCGGAGGACCAAAAGACGGTAAATCACCCGTTACCGGCGTAAAATACCCGCTTATGTCCAGTGCGGTGACAGCAGGGCTATATCATCCCAGATGCCGGGACAGCCACACTACATACTTCGAAGGCGTCAGCACACCACCAGATGGTAAATACACCCGCGAGGAACTGAATAATCTGGCAGAGAAGAACCAGCAGGAAGCCAGACAGCAATATGCCCAGAGACAGGAAAAGAAGTTTGGACGCTTGGCAGACCTTTCACTGGATCTGGAGAATCAGCAGAGATACAATCAGAAGCAAAAAGAGTGGCAGCATGTTCGAATGCGGACTGGAAATATGAACAGTCAGGAATATGCGGATGAAAGACAAAAACAAATATTTTTCACTCCACCAAAAGATATCACAAGTGAATGGACTGGCACAACAAGAAAAAGTGGAGCAGTGATTGATTTACAAGATATTGTAATTGATGAAAAGAAATACAGAGTTGATGGAAGATACGTACTGCTTGACTATTCTGAACATGAAAAAAATGTGGCTGAAATAGTAGCAAAAATGTATGGCAAAGAAGTTCAGATGATTCCCAGAGTTACATATCCACAGGGAGTTTCTACACCAGATTTTAAAATCAATGGTAAAGGATGGGATTTAAAGACCATTAGTACAGATGGGAAAAACGTTCTATATAATGCAATAAAAAAGAAAAAACGTCAAGCTGGAAGCTTTATTTTTGATGTAACAGATTGCCCATTGGAAGAAGATGAAATAATAGTCCAAGTCAATAACCTGTTCAGATCAACGCACCTTTCATTTTTGGAGGAGGTCGCCTTGTACAAAGATGAAAAAATAATCGGCGTTTATCAGAGAAATAAAAAATAAGAACCATTCAGCTGTACGATCTAAAAAGATCATGGGTACTGCGAATGATTCTTATTAAGATATCTTATATGTATTTTACGATAATATGTATAAAAATGCAAGACCCAAAATGAGCGATAAGATTTTACGCCAGTCAGAAATGGCAGGTGGTATTTTTATACCCATTTTTAGAAAATTGCGCCGGCGCAACTGAGAGGAGGTGAAGGGAAATGAAAGTTAAGGTGATTCACGAATTCAAAGATGCCGAATATGATCTGGTACTGCGGACAGTAGGGGAAGAGTTAGAAGTCCCGGATGAAAGAGGCAGTTATCTGGTTAACTTTGGCGTAGCAAAAGAACTTCCTGTAAATCAGAAAGGCGGTGATCCAGAATCTCCCAAAAAGGCAAAGGGTTAGAAGCCTTGGTCCGAAGACAGTAAACTACACGGAGACACCGGGATACCAACTGTTGATGTGAGACACACGAAAACTGTAAGTGCAGACAGCACAGAAAAAACTGTAAAGGAGTAAGAAGATGTATAAAAGATTCAGATGTAAAATCCCAATGAACCTGCAGACATTCGCAGAAGGTGGCGAAGGCGGGAATGGAAATGCCGGTACCGGCGGATCAGGCGAGCCTGGTACGGGAAATGGACAGGCGGGGCAGCAGTCGTTCCAGTTTGATTATGACAGACTGGCAAACATTATAGCTGGCAAGCAGAGCGCAACAGAAGATTCTGTCCTGAAAGAGTATTTCAAACAGCAGGGACTGACAAAGGAACAGGCAGAACAGGCCATTGCAGATTACAAACAGCAGCAGGCAGCGAATCAGCCGGATATTGCAGGAATGCAGACACAGCTTGCACAAGCACAGCAGGCAGCACAGAAGGCACAGCTTGACAATGCGGCTATGATGCAGGCAGTGAAGTTAGGGATTACGCCTGAGAAAATTCCATTTGTTCTGAAGCTGGCAGATATGTCAGCAGTAATGGACAAAGAGGGAAAAATCAGCGAAGAGAACTTAAAAACGGCATTAGATAATGTTTTGAAGGCTCTTCCGGAACTGAAACCACAGACACAGCAGCAGACCGGGTTCCAGATTGGAGCACCCGGAAGCAATCAGCAGCAGGCAAATCAGAATGATCAGCTGGCTGCTATTTTTGGCAATAAAAAATAAAGAAAAGAGGTATGAAGAATGTCAACATTTGAATATGCAGAACTTTTTATGAGAGAGCTTGCACAGAAGTATGCAAGAGAGATGGTATCCAATGACCTGACTCTTTCCAACCAGGGAATCAAATTCCTGAATGCACAGACAATCAAGATCCCAAGACTGACAGTATCCGGATATAAGGACCACAACAGAAACAGTATGGGTTTCAACACCGGTACCATATCCAATGACTGGGAGCCGAAGAAACTGGAACATGACAGAGATATCGAAATCGCGATTGATCCGATGGATATTGACGAAACTAACCTTGTTGCAGAGATTGCAAACATCCAGAACGTCTTTGAAGAGGAACAGGCAATTCCGGAGAAAGACAGTTATCGTTTTTCTAAACTGGTAGAAGAAGCAGAAACATACAAATCCAAAGGCGCAGTGGTAGATACTACAGCACTCACAACCCAAAATATCCTGGAATACTTCGACCAGTGGATGGCAGACATGGACGATGCTTCCGTACCACAGGAAGGCCGTATTCTGTATCTTACATCTGCAGTCCAGAAGCTTCTGAAAGAGGCAGACGGCATCACAAGAACCATGTCAGTTGGTGCGGCAGGCGTAATTGATCGCAGGGTACATGGTCTGGATGATGTGACTATTAAAACGGTTCCGTCTGCAAGATTCAAAGATAAATACGATTTTACCACTGGCTGTGTGCCGGCAGGAAGTGCGAAGCAGATCAACATGATTCTGGTACATCCTTCCTGTGTGATCAGTCGTGATAAATATGCGTACATGAAACTGTTCACCCCAGGAAGCGACTCCCGTACAGCAGATAAGTATGTATACCAGAATCGCTATTATACAGATACGTTCCTGATCGAGAACAAAGCATGTGGTATTGCAGTCAATAAGGCGGGTGAATGATATGACGGCAGAAAAAGGAAATAAGGTTTATACAATCACAGAGGCAGAGAAGGATACTTATCAGTCTCAGGGATACGATATCTTTGAAGACGGAAAGATAATCGCATATGGAAAAGGCAAGACTATCCCGTATGAGAATTACATGAAGCTGAAAGAAGAAAATGAGAAGCTGAAAGAGGAAAACGAAAATCTGAAAGCACAGCCAAAGACAAAGAAAGCAGGTGCTTAAATGCCGTACAGCCCATATGCTTCAGAAGAATATTATAAAGAATGCTATACAGGCACATTGATTCCAGAAGATGAACAAAGAAAAGCACTGATACAGGCTTCCAGACATATTGATACCCTGACTTACAACCGGATTGTGAGCCAGGGTTTTTCAAATCTTACAGAATATCAGCAGGAGATCATCAAAGAGGTGGTATGCCAGCAGGCAGAATTTGAATATGAAAATGCAGATGAAATCAACAGTATATTGAGTTCATACAGCATTAATGGCGTATCGGCACAGTTTGGCAGCAACTGGAATGTTCTGACGGACAAGGGCGTGGCAATGAAACGTGACACATATGCTCTGCTCTGCCAGACGGGTTTATGCTGCCGGTTAGCGAGGTGAGAATATGAAATATCCATGTTTGGTTCCCAAACGGCTATGCAAAACAGAAATCACCTGCGAATTTGACAGGGAAGGCTTAAATGAATATGGAGAACCATTGGAATCTATACATTATTCTGGAACCTGTAACTATCAGGATAAAGCGAAGCGAATATTTACAACAGAAAAGAAACTGATCCAGATTACGGGAATGGCATTGTTTCCCGGAGACATCTGTCCGGAACTGCCAGTAATATCCGGAGGAACTGCAGTAGTATTCGGACAGTCGAGACATATTCAAGAAGCACGAAAGAACAGAAATCCTGACGGAACTGTGAACTATACGGAGGTATTGCTGATATGATAAATGTTAATTCAAGAGTTAAACTGAATTTTCCAAAGATCAGGCAACTCACTCAGGCGCAGGTTACGGCTCTGGAACAGACTGCAGAAGCATTGCATACAGAAGTGGTACAGGCGCAGGTATTCCCAAGAGACACTGGTAATCTGCAGAATGAAAGTACCTTTGTAGATTATTCCCAGAGCCGGCAGGGAAAGGTAACGCTTGTTTCCAGCACTCCATATGCCAGAAGATTATATTTTCATCCAGAATACCATTTCAGCACGGATGCAAACCCGAACGCAAAAGGAAAATGGTATGAGGACTGGCTGCCAGGAGGAAAAGAAGCAAATTTTTGTGCAAATGCTTTCAAACGGATATACAGGAGGCTTGCAGGAATATGACATTAGCAGATATCAGGGATTATATAGCTTCTCTTGGCTTATCCAAATGCGTATATATGGCAAAACTTCCTGATAAGCAGAAAGAAACTGTTGGTGTTTACAACAGTAAGCACCAGCATACCTATCATATGGCTTTGGGAGGCGTTTCTGCGGAAGGATATGGGGAAAAGTACATCACCATATTGATTCACTGGAATGAATCGGCAAGAGAGACGGAAGCAGTAGCAGCAGACCTGTTCGATAAAATCCGGACAGCAAGAGACATAAAAATAAACAATGAGACGATTAAATTCATACAGCCGCTCTATGATCTGCAGGATATCGGGACAGATGATTTTGGTATCTGTGAGATGGTCATAGAAGCGGCTGTTATTTATGCGAAGAGGTGAAAAAATGGGAAAGGCAACAAATGTATTTCCAGTACTGGACAATAAATTCAAAGTCGGAACAGCGAAGGAAAGCGCAACAACGATTGCAGATATGGAAACATTTTCTGTAGAGTTTTCGAATGGCGTGGAAACATGGACACCAATGGATACGGAAGGCTGGCAGAGAGGATTAATGACAGCGAAAGCAATTAAAATCTCTCTTTCAGGAAAAAGAAATATCGGAGACACGGGAAATGATTTTGTGGCAGGTAAGGCGTTCAAGAACGGACATGATGCAGAAGGGTATTTTGAATGGGAAATGCCGGATGGCACGTCTGTTTCCTGGACAGCAGCAATCTTTGATGTAAAGAACGTTGCAGGTGGAGAGTCCACAAATGTAGGAGCACTGGAATTTGATGCGATCAGTAACGGAAAACCAACCGTAACGCCGGCATTATAAGGAGAGAACGATGGGAAGAAAAGTAGATATCACAGAAAAACTGGAAATGGGAGGGAATCCCTCCTTAGTAATTAATAACGTAGAGTTGGAAGTAAATGCAGACGCTTCCACCATGCTTAAGATCATGGGAAAATACGCAGAATTCAATGAAGATAATGCCACTGCAAAAGACATCCTCGATCTGTATGAGCTGATGTTCCCTGAAGAAAGCAGAGAAAAAGTCGAAAAGATGAAGCTGAGCTTTAAAGACCTGACAGTAGTTGTTATGGAGGCCCAGAAACTGATCACAGGGGAAGAAGATGAGGGGGAAGAGAAGACCCATACTACGACCTGATAGATGATTACGGGCTGATCGTATCATCTTTTCAATCGCAGTATGGGCTGAGATTGAGAAACGAGATACACGATATGCAGTGGGATGAATTTAAAGATCTTATGATCGGAATAGGACCGGATACGGCATTGGGACGTATCGTTTCTATCCGGTCAGAGGATAGAAAGGAAATCCTTGAACATTTTACTCCGGAAGAGAAAAGGATCCGGAGTGAATGGCAGGGCAGACATGCAAAATTTATAGCCGATAACATATCGAAAGAACAGATGAATGCACAGTTGAATGCAATGAAAATGGGATTCTTGCGTATGGCTGGACTGGGAGGTGAGTAAATGGCTGCAAGTATAGGCGAAATCGGACTTGATCTGGTAGTAAATCAAAACCAGTTCAGGTCTCAGATGTCCGGAATCACAGGTCTCGCGAAAAAAGCTGGTGCTGCATTAGCTGGTGCGTTTGCGGTGAGCAAAATTGTGGATTTTGGAAAGAAATGCCTGGAACTTGGCTCTGATCTGGCAGAAGTTCAGAACGTTGTAGACGTTACATTCCCCAATATGACTGCGCAGGTGGATGAATTTGCCAAAAGTGCGGCGCAGAGCTTTGGGTTGTCAGAGACTATGGCAAAGCGGTACACAGGTACTTTTGGAGCAATGGCAAAGGCTTTTGGCTTCACGGAGAAACAGGCATATGAGATGGGCACCACACTGACCGGTTTGGCAGGAGATGTGGCTTCCTTCTATAATTTGAGTCAGGATGAGGCTTATACGAAGATCAAGTCAGTATTTACCGGAGAAACAGAGTCCCTGAAAGATTTGGGAGTCGTAATGACTCAGACAGCCCTTGACAGTTACGCAATGGCGAATGGTTTTGGAAAGACCACTTCCAAGATGACAGAAGCTGAAAAGGTAGCTCTGCGCTATGCGTTTGTACAGGACCAGCTGTTAGCAGCACAAGGAGATTTTGCAAGAACCTCTGGAAGCTGGGCAAACCAGGTACGTATTTTGCAACTGCAGTTTGATTCCCTGAAAGCCTCAATTGGACAGGGACTGATAAATCTGTTTACGCCAATTATCAAGACAGTTAATACGTTAATCGGAAAACTTGCTACATTGGCAAATGCATTCAAGAGCTTCACAGAGCTGATAACCGGGCAAAAGTCCAGCGGATCAAGTACAGTAGCTTCTCCTGTATCAGACTTGGCAAATACGGCAGGTGATGCAGAAGATGGTCTTGAAAATGCCTCAGGGGCAGCAGATGATCTTAGCAAGTCTACAAATAATGTAGGATCAGCCGCCAAAAAAGCTGCAAAACAGTTGAGATCCCTCATGGGATTCGACCAGATTAATAAGCTGGATAAAAAAACAGACACCACAACGACTAACAACAAAAAAGGTACCGGAACAGGCAGTCTAGGTGATACTGTTGATTTTGGAAATCTTGCAGAAGGCGAGACAGTTGCAGACAAGGTAAATGATAAATTTACCAAAATGTTTGAGAACATTTTGAAATATGTAGAACCTACATTAAAAGCGCTAAAGAAACTTTATAATGAGGGACTCTCAAGACTTGGAAATTTCGCATGGGGAGCATTGAAAGATTTCTATAATGGTTTTCTCGTGCCGGTTGGAAAGTGGGTAATGGGAAAAGGATTACCTGAATTCATAAATGCCTTGAATGATGGGCTGATGAATGTAAATTTTGATAAAATTCGTGCAGCCTTAAATGATCTATGGAAAGCGTTAACACCGTTTGCCATTAATGTAGGCGAAGGCCTCTTATGGTTCTGGAAGAATGTTCTGGTACCACTGGGGACATGGACTGCAAATGAGGTAGTGCCAAGATTCTTAACAACACTAAGCACAGCCATTAAAATAGTGAACAGTATATTAACAGCCTTGCAACCATTATTTCAATGGTTTTGGGACAGTGTTTTACAACCATTGGCACAATGGACAGGGGGAATTTTTCTGACAGTATGGGATGGAATTAACAATGTGCTACAAAAGTTTGCAGATTGGTGTTCTGCTAATCCTGAAATTATACAGACTGTGGCAATTGTTATTGCGTCCTTTTTTGCAGCGTGGAAAATTACGGAATTTGTATCAATGGCAGCAGGATTTATAACCACACTGGTTAATATTATTGGATCTATTCATAGCGCTGCTGGAGCATTGAGCTTGGTAAAAGCTGGGATTTCAGCTTTAGTGGGAGCATTAGGCGGACCGTTTACAATTGCGATTGCAGCAGCTATTGCAGTTGGAGTTTTACTGTGGAAAAATTGGGATACGGTAAAAGAAAAATGCGCCCAGTTAAGAGACTGGGTAGTAGCTAAGACAGTTGCATTAAAAGATGGTGCCGTAGTAGCCTTTCACACTTTGGTAGAAAATATAAAAGAAGCGATGAAAGCTATAGTGAACTGCGTGAAAGAAAAATGGGAGAAAGTAAAAACAAAATTTTCCGAATTTTCTACATGGTTACACGGAGTATTTAACAAGGACTGGTCAAAAAACTTTGGAATATTAGGAAAAACACTTAATACCTTCTTAAAAGGCGTGAAGGATGTCTGGGAAGATATCAAGACTGTTTTTAGAGGAGTAGTAAAATTTATCAATGGTGTTTTTTCTGGCGATTGGAAGAAAGCGTGGGAAGGAATCCGTGATATTTTTAAAGGTGTATTCCAAGGTCTGGCCGACATTGCAAGAATCCCGATCAATGCGATTATCAGTGCATTTAATGGAGTACTGGGAGTTATAAATGGAGTGATTTCCAGAATTAATAGTATTCGCTTCCGCATCACAGTTCCAAACTGGGTGCCGGGAATCGGAGGAAGCTGGTGGGGCTTTGACGGTTTTGGCATTCCACAGATAGGAACAATTCCATTTCTTGCAAATGGTGGATATGTAAAACCTAATACACCACAGTTGGCAATGATTGGTGATAACAAACACCAAGGTGAAGTTGTAGCACCAGAAGGCAAGATGCTGGAAATGGCAAGAGCTGCCGCTGAATTATCAGACGGTGATACAGCAAAATTAATGCAGGAATTAATAGATTTAATCAAAACATTACCGATGGTAAGGATTGATCCGGAAACTCTTAGAAAATATTTTATAGAAAAAACGAACCAAAATACAAAAGCGAAAGGAAGATCAGAGCTGGTTTATTAAAGGAGGCGCGGATGGCAAAAAGAATATTATGGTCAGGAAACACTGTGCTTCCTGCACCTACGGAGATAACTGTAAATGACGAAATTATCTGGTCATCAAACACCGGAAGATCTGCTTCAGGTGAGATGATCGGAGATGTGATTGCACAAAAAAAGAACATATCAATTAAGTGGGGAGTACTTAAGGAGTCAGAACTTACAATAATTAAGAAAGTACTGGTTGCGGGCTACTTCCCTTTTTCATTTCATGATGATGGTATTGACTTGACGATTAGATCTTACAGGGGAACTTTAGCGAAAGAACAGCTGGGATGGCTGAGTGATGGAATATTTTATTATAAAAGCGCCTCAGTAAGTGTAATTCAGAAATAGGAGGAAAAGAAACATGGCAGCAGAACTAACAATTAATAAGAGCTTAACGGCAAATGGAACAATTAAGGTAGAAGACAAGATTGCAATGAGTCTCTTTGCGGAGATTTCTACAAACGGCGGGAACGACAGGATTACCCAGTCCATTCAGGACAAAGATGTTTTCAATAAGAACAAAAAAGAGATTCGCGCGCAGGTAGCAGCATTCCAGGAGACCGTATGGGAAATGCAGGACTCTATTTCAGAGAAACAGACAGACAATACAACAGAGGAGGAACCGACAGATGAAACTCAGAAATAGTCAGATCCTTTCATTCCTGAATACTTATGCTGAAATGAAAATAAAGAAACTTCCTGTAAAACTGGGATATGCAGTAAAAAAGAACGTATCTGCAGTTAGACCGGCATCCGAAGCCTATTCTGCAGAAAGAGAGGATATACTGAGCCGATATGCACAGAAAGATGAAAACGGACAGTATCTGGTAAATGATGACTGCTATGTAATCCCAGATCAGGAAGGATACGCAGAAGATATCGAAGAACTTCTGAAGATCGAAACAGAAGTGGAGATCCAGAAAGTTACGGTTGATATCCTGGAAAAATGTGATGATCCCAGATATGATGCACTGACTATAGAAGAGCTGACAGCTCTGGAATTCATGACAGAGTAAAGGAGGTACCTGTATGTATCAGTCAACAGAAGCCTTTGGAAACCTGATACAGCAGGATTCCCGAACATTCAAGAGTCTGATCACATATGACGATATCAGTATTACAGATGCAAAAAGCATCAAGTTTACGGGCGGTTCTGAAGGAGAAGATGATTTTTCCCTGGGATCTGTCATATCGCAGTATGTAACCGTAACAATCCCGGATTGCGCCGGCGCAATTGAAAACCATGAATTCCTTCTACAACTTGGTATGGACGTGGATGGGCTGACAGAATACATTCCGATTGGATATTTTACGGCTGGAAAGCCCAAAAAGACAGAAGACCAGATCGAATTTACGGCTTATGACCGTATGATGAAGCTGGAAATGCCTTTTTCCTCCAGCCTTCCGGATAATACGGATACAGTATCAATATTGAAACGTATTACAGAAATCACACGTGTATCAGTAGCAACAGATGGACTGGATGCAATAGCAATGGCAAATCCTAAGGGATACTCCTGCCGTGAGGTTCTTTCCTATGTGGCACAGATGTATGGCGGATTTGCCATCTGTAACCGGCAGGGACAGATAGAGATACATACTTATATAGACAGCGATTACAAAGCTGGAACAGGGCGTTACTGGGACAATTTCGAACACAATGAATATCTGTTTAGCATAGAGAAACTGACCTGCTATACAGGAAAGGACGAAGAGGGAAACAGCAGTTCCATATCAGCTGGAAGCGGAGAAAGAACAGTAAGCTTTTCCAATCCTTTTATGACAGAAGAGGCATTGAACAATATCTTTTCTGCCCTTAGCAGGTTTTCTTATATGCCGGGTAATCTGAAACTTCTGGGAGATCCGCGTCTGGATCCCTGGGATATCATAACAGTAGAGGACCTGAACGGAGATTCCTATAAAGTTCCGGTCATGAAAATGGAGTGGGAATATGACGGCGGTCTGACTCATACGATCGAGGCGGTTGGCTTATCTGAAGAAGAGACCAATACAGATTATAAAGGACCGCAGACAAAAGAAATGGACCGCTACTATGCCCAGCTGGTAATGATAGACCATGCAATGATCAATAAGCTGGATGTAGATACAGCCAAGATCACATATGCTACAATCACTAATCTGAACGCAACAAATGCAAATATCGAGAAATTAAACGCGGATATAGGAAACTTCAGGGACCTGACGGCTACTCAGTTTAAAGCGGCCAATGCAAAGATAGACATTCTGGATGGTAATTATGCCAATATCAGGACACTTCTTTCCGGAAATGCTGGAGTGGGGGATCTACAGAATATTCACCTGACTTCTCAGAATGCGGTGATCGATTCGGCGCTGATCCGGAATGCAGTAATGCAGACGGTCACGATATCCGATCTTTTGGCGGGAACTATTTCTACGGATAAATTTACGATCGTCTCAGATGATGGCGGGATCCAGATACAGGGAGCCACCCAGCAGTGGAAGGATGCCAACGGCGTGGTGAGACTGCAGGCAGGAAAAGATGCATCCGGGAACTTTACTTTTGCACTGTTCGATGAGACTGGAAAAGGGATTTTGATTGATGCAGCCGGCGTTCAAAAAGGCGCAATCGCAGATGGCGTTGTAGTAGACAGCATGGTTTCAGACAATGCGAATATCGCAGCTTCCAAGCTGGACATTGACAGCTTGTTTAAGGAGATCAATAACAGTGCCCAGGTGATCAAGAGCAGCCGGATCTGGTTTGATGATTCCGGACAGAATCTGAACCAGGCATACTCTCAGATCAGCAAAAATATTACTACCGTGCAGGAAACTGCCAATAGTGCCACCGGCACTGCAAAGGCTGCCAGCGATACTGCAGACTCTGCGGCAGATACAGCCAGAAAAGCACTGGATACATTATCCGGGATCAGTACACTGGATGCGATCGGAGCATTACTTGATAATGATGCGCATGTAGTTCATACGAATCCGGATGGAACCGGCGGGGATTATAGCACCTGCCATACAACCATGAAAGTATATCTGGGAGATACAGACGTTTCAGACCACATTGACGCAATGAGGGTAACAGTTTCAGAAGGAATCACTGGTACCTGGAATGCCAGAACCCGGACCTATCAGGTAACAGACATGACCACTGACAGCGGTTATGTAGATATCGAAGCACAATACGGCCTGGAATCAAAAGCCCTGCAGCTCGGTGATGAAATATTAGTGATTGGCGAAAAGATCCTGACGATAAAAAATAATGGTGTCTGGATCAAAAAACGTTTTTCTATCAGCAAGTCAAAAGATGGAAAGATCGGTATTTCTTATAATATTCAGACCAGCACATTGGTTCTGAGAAAACAAAAGGATGGAAAAACACTTTTGCCATCTAGTGTGACTTTCTCGGCATATAAAAATGACAATGGTCTGATAAGCAGCTATGCAGGGATTTTCCAGATAGAAGAATCCAAAGATTCCGGAAAAACCTATAACATTACCTATGGTTCTTCTGGAACAGAAACATTGAAAATATACACACCGACAGGACCTGATGTAAATCTGATTCGCTGTACTCTTTATGATACGACAGGAGTGCAGATGCTTGACACCCAGACAGTAGCAATCATTGCAGATGCAGCGGGATTGGCAGAAGATATCAAAAAAGCCCAGGATACTGCAGATGAAGCAAAAGAGGCAATAACAACCACCAATAATAAGGTGGCAGATATCCAAACAGGAATAGATGGCATCAAAGCAAACCTGTCAGAAGTAACGACAGACCTTCATGGCCTGACAAACAATTCCCTGATCTATAATGCCAGATACCATGATAACGGAGATGGGACCACAACATTAACAGCAGTGGTATACAAAGACGGCAGAGAAGTAACAAAAGAATACCCTTCCACCTGGTATAGCTGGACCAGAAAGACAGAAAGCGGCGAAACCTTCCTGGGATATGGCTATACGATCACCGTAAATAATGAAAATTACATATTTGGCGGTGTTGTAGTCGGACGATTCGAAACCTATAAACAGCAACTATTAACAGTAAGCATCGGAGCTCTCACCCTGAGTGGAAAAGCTCTCTGCTTCAGCACAGATGCATAAGGCACATGCCAGAAAGGAAACACTATGTCATTACCAGAAGAAAGCGTAGCAGCCAACACCCTCCCGGAAGTAACAACCATCCCAACTGGAAAAAAACTCATCTTCACCGATCCAGACACCAACGAAGGTGGGATTATCACCTTAGAAAACCTCTCAAAACAGATATTACAAAATCTGACCTCCCAGACATTCACTCTGGATCAGGGAAATCTGACACTTTTGCAGGCTTTAAACCAATTAAATAGTAAGGCGTTAATTGATACTCCGACCATATCAACTAGTGTATCCGATTATATTAAAACGCTTTCAGAAGGAAAAATTCATTATTTTCGTACAACCTCTAATATTGCTGGTAATCCTCATACAAGTGGTAGTTGTGTTTTTATAATCTATATTATTGAAAAGTCAGTAAATGGAATAGGCTTGTCCATCAATCATAGTTCAACAGCATATTATATGAGAATTTCAATGGGAAAAATATATTATATCGCTCTATCTTAAATAGTAACACCTCGAAGCTTTACATCTCAATGACCAAAAATATCGCAGCTTTCGACTCAAAATATACAACAACAAATGAAGGACTTAGAATTTTGTATGGAATAATAGAAAATGCCGCATACATATCATTTGATGTGGTTTGGATTCGTATACAACTTAAAGCTAATACGAGTAATCTTTTTGTGCGTATAGTGTATGGTAGTAGTCAAATTGAGAACTGGGTACAAATAAAATAGTAATGCAAAATATTAAAATACTCTGCAAGTCTAATACAAAGTCAACGGATTGAAGAAAGTACTGTCAAAGAAATTACGTTTTATAAATTTGGTAGGTTAGTATCTGTGTTTATAAACATT